>Ga0114994_10001552_pt1 | contig 16573 bp, 15 predicted proteins | sample ArcticOcean_MG_C_9_FD_87043 | JGI IMG/M metagenome (GOLD analysis project Ga0114994, IMG submission 87043) | Marine microbial communities from western Arctic Ocean - ArcticOcean_MG_CB2_152 | ecosystem: Environmental > Aquatic > Marine > Oceanic | place: Arctic Ocean: Canada Basin | collected...
ACAATCCTTCCGTAGTTCTGCTCTTTCATGATTTCCCAAACGGCTTTAGTACAATTTACGCTTCCCATAAGGTGAACTTCTAGAACAATTCTAAAGTCTTCGTCTTCAACCTTAGTAAAACTCTTGTCCCTAAGAATGCCTGCGTTGTTTACAAGAATATCGATGCGGCCATACTTTTCCATGACCTCTTTGACCATCTCATCTACCTGCCCTTTATCAGTGACACTTGCTCCATTAGCCATAGCTTCTCCACCAGCGGCTCTGATCTCTTCTACAACAGTTTCTGCTGCAGACAAAGAACCATCAGATGAACCATCTACGCTTCCACCTAAATCGTTAACAACGACTTTTGCGCCTCTTTTTGCTAGATCAAGAGCATGGCATCTTCCTAGACCACCACCAGCACCAGTAACAATAGCAACTCTATCTTTAAAACTTATGGACATATTATCTCCTCTTAATAATTTAAGGCGCTAATCTTACAGCAACCTAGTTTTTTTGTGAAAAGGCTTTTTGCAATCTTGAAATCGATTCTTCAAGAAGACTTCTGGGGCAGCCAAAATTAAGCCTTACGTAATCTTTGTCTCCGAACCACTCGCCTTTGTGAACGCCAACTTTTGCTTGTTCGATCATAAAGTCGCCTGGAGAAATAAGTTCAGCTTGTTTGCAGTTGATCCATGCCAGGTAACTTGCTTCAGGACCTGCCAAGGAAAGTCCTTCTACGGAATTTATTCCTTCTAATAATATTTGCTTATTGATCCTCAGATAGTCCAATAATTCTTTGTGCCAAGAATCTGCATCATTGTATGCTGCCTCTGCTGCAACAAAGGCCATCGTGCTTATGTGCGAGACTACACCTTCCATGTTTCTTCGAAAATCCTCTCTTATTTCAGGATTGGGTATTATAGAAGCGGCTATGGGAAGGCCTGCTAGATTAAATGTCTTGCAAGGACCCAGTAAGGTAATTGAATTGTCTTTTGCATAATCATTAACACTCCCTAAGTGTAGGTGCGATTTTTCATCCAGTATCAAGTCACAGTGAATTTCATCCGAACAGATCGAAACATCATACTCCGCACATACCTCTATAAGTTTCAAAATTTCTTCTTTACTAAATACGGTTCCACCAGGGTTATGAGGATTGCAGAAGAAAAACATCTTAACGTCACCCGAGATTAATTTTTTAATCTCATCAAAGTCCAATTCCAGACGACCGTTTACATCCTTCATTACAGTAGTGACCATTCCTCGTTCCATGTTTTCAGGTGCAGACATGAAAGGCTTGTAAATAGGAGATGGCGTCATGACCATGTCTCCTGGTTGAAGCAATGTTTTGCAAGCCAAGTTAAGACCTACTACAGCTCCTGGCATCCACGTTATCCAATCGGGTTCAATTTCCCACCCACTCTTTTTAATCCTTGCAACCAAAGTGTCTGTAAGACTCTCAGGAACAAGTGTGTACCCAAAAGTGCCTTGTTCAATTCTTTTTTTTAAAGGTTCTAGAATTTCTATTGGGCTTGAGAAGTCCATATCCGCTATCCACATTGGAATAACATCAGAGTCCTTAAATTTTAACCACTTCTCGCTGGAGAATTCTTTTCTATCCTGAAATTTATCAAAATTGTATGCCATAAATATTACGGATTATATTACTCTATTTTATTCTTTCTATCTTCACTATTGCTCCTTAACAGAGCAATGGTTAGACTTCGCAACTAAGCTATTAACTTTCTTTGATATTATGAATGAATCTTCATTTTCTAATGTAAATGACAACACGCCTATTTTAGTAGGATGTGCTCAATACGTAGAAAAGAAAGGAACCGAAGGATCTAACTTTTTAGAAATATTAGAAATTGTTGGGAAAAAGGCTTTAATAGATTGCGAATCAAAAGTATCTCTATCTAAAGAATTAGACAATGTAACGGTAATTCGTTTTATTGCAGACACTCCGGGAAGAGATTCCACCACGACTAGCATGTGGGGTTACCCGAACATGCCAAAAAGTTTAGCTAACAGCCTAGGATCAGAAGCTGATAATTTAATCTACACCACTACGGGTGGAAATTCTCCTCAATTAGCGGTTAATGAAGTGGCTAATAGAATTAAATCCGGAGAAGTAGAATGTTCACTAATTGCAGGAGGCGAAGCTCTAGATACTTTTGTTAAGAGAATTAAATCAGGCATGGATACTGATTGGTCAGATGATCCAGGAGGAAAACCTGAAACAATTGGCAGCTCTAAGGACGGAACAAATGATCATGAAAAGATTCATGGTTTAATGGATCCTTCAAGTGCCTATCCTCTTTTTGCCAATGCACTAAGAGCTAAAGACGGTACTTCTCCCGCCAAGCATATGCAAGAAGTAGGAGAATTATTTTCTAAGTTCTCTAAGGTCGCTTCTGAAAATGAATTCGCTTGGTATCCTACTTACAGATCTGCAGAAGACATCGCTGAAATAAAACCAGAAAACAGACTCATTGGTTTCCCTTACACAAAATACATGAATTCAGTCATGAGGGTAAATCAATCGAGTGCTCTTGTAATGATGTCTGCAAAGAAAGCCAGAGAGATGGAAATACCTGAATCAAAATGGGTATTTATGCATGCAGGGGCTTGTCTAGATGAAGTTTTTTATTTATCGGAACGAGCTGATTATCATTCTTCTCCTGCCATTAAAGCCTGTACTGATTCTATATTCGATTTATCAGGCACTACTCAAGAACAAATGGATTTTTTAGATATTTATTCCTGCTTCCCTTCAGCAGTGCAAATTGCTATTAAAGAACTGGGTATATCGCCTGACGATCCTAGAGGACTTACTTTGACAGGAGGTCTCCCTTACTTTGGAGGCCCTGGCAATGCATATGTGCTTAATTCCATGGCAAGCATGATGGAAGAATTAAGAAAGAAACCGAATACCTTTGCTCTGGTTACCTCAAATGGATGGTATCTAACCAAGCACGGTGCCGGCATATTTTCTACTAAACCATTTGAAGGAGAATGGGATCAAGTTGTTGACACAACTGACATGCAAAAAGAGATCAATAATACGAACAAACCGAACTTTACTGAAACTCCAGAAGGAGAAGCAATCATCGAAACCTATACGGTGGTTCATTCCAGAGAAGGACCCGCTAAAGCAATTATTATAGGAAGACTAGAAGATGGAACTCGCTTCATATCCAATACCGAAAAAGATCCTATTATCTTAAATAAGATGATTCAAGAAGAAATGCTTGGTACGAGAGGAACCGTTTCATTTAATGGAAAGAAAAATATATTTACACCCAACTAATAAGGAGAAAAGAATGAAAGAAATAAACGTAGCCGTTACTGGTGGTGCTGGACAAATAGCATACTCACTATTACCAAGACTTATTAGCGGAGAGACTTTTGGTGAAGACACCAAGGTAAATCTTCGTTTGATAGAGATTCCTCAAGTTGTCGATAAACTTGAAGGCACAATAATGGAGCTTATTGACTGCGGTTTTAAACAAACTGGAGAATTGGTCGCTACCTCAGACATCAGAGAAGGAGTTAAAGATGCTGACTGGGTACTTTTGGTTGGAAGCATACCAAGAGGCATAGTTATAGACGGGAAAAAAATTGAAGAAAGAAGTGATTTATTAAAAATTAATGGAGGAATTTTTACTGCTCAAGGTTCTGCTATTGGAGAACTGGCTAAATCAGACGCTAAAATATTGGTTGTGGGTAATCCTGCCAATACCAATGCTTTAATAGGTAAAAATCAAGCCAACAACCCTAGCCAAAAATGGTTTGCAATGACTGCTCTCGATGCGAACAGAGCAAAAGCTCAACTTGCTGCAAAAGCTGGAGTAGAAATCTCTTCGGTTACCAATATGGCAATTTGGGGCAATCACAGCCCTACTATGTATCCAGATCCTTACAATGCAAAGATTGATGGTGTGAGTGCTGTAGAAGTCATCAATGATACTAATTGGATAGAGAACGACTACCTCCCTCTAGTGCAACAAAGAGGCAAAGCGGTTATAGATGCAAGAGGTGCCTCATCAGCTGCCTCAGCTGCTAATGCAGCAATTGATACTGTTAAGGCTGTAGAGAACCCTACTGTTAGTGGCGACTGCTTTAGTGCAGCTATTGCCAGCGATGGAAGTTACGGAGTTCCTGAAGGTCTTATATTTGGATACCCATTAAGAACTACAGAAAATGGGGAAGTAGAAATCATACAAGGCATAGAAATCAACGATTTTGCTCAAGCAAAAATTGATACAACTACTGAAGAATTACTTTCAGAAAAGGAGGCCGTAAAAGGCTTGTTGGGATAGCCTCTATTCCTTGTTCTTTAATTGAGGGAACAGCAATACATCTCGGATGGATGGGGCACCGGTAAAGAGCATTACCAACCTGTCTATCCCGATCCCTACTCCAGCACAAGGTGGCAGTCCGTATTCAAGCGCTTCAACGTAATCGGAATCAAATTCCATAGCTTCTTCATCTCCTGAAGCTTTCTGTTCTACTTGTTTTTTAAATCTCTCAGCTTGATCATCAGGATCATTAAGCTCCGAAAAACCATTCGCTATCTCTCTTCCACCTATAAATAGTTCAAATCTGTCTACAATATCAGGGTCAATATCAGATTTTCTAGACAACGGTGAAATCTCAGTTGGATAGCCTGTAATAAAAGTAGGTTCTATAAGCCCTTCTTCCACTACTTTCTCAAAAATCTCAAACTGTAATTTTCCACTGGATAACTCTTTATGATCTTCTATGTGCAATTTAACTGCTAACTCTTCTAGTTTTTCTCTATTTTTTAAATCGTCCTCAGGGATAGATAATTTATCTGCTATTGAGCCTATAAGTGAAAGACGCCTAAAGGGTTTACTAAAATCATAGGCTGTATTATTTATTTCTATTTGAAAAGTTTTCAGAACCTTTTCACAGAGGTGCTTGAATAAACTTTCTATGAACGTCATCTGATCTTCATAATCAGCATAAGCAGTATAGTACTCCAGCATTGTAAATTCAGGATTGTGTCTAGTTGAAAGGCCTTCATTCCTGAAGTTTCTGTTGATCTCAAAAACCTTTTCCATTCCACCTACAACCAAACGTTTTAAATATAGTTCAGGCGCTATTCGTAAATAAAGATCCATATCAAGAGAATTATGGTGCGTTGTAAAAGGCTTCGCAGCTGCTCCACCCAACACCGGATGCATCATTGGAGTTTCTACTTCCAAATAACCTTCTTCGTTGAAAAAAGATCGGGTCTCGCTCACTAATTTACTTCTTGTCTTAAAGACATTTATGCTGCTCTCATTGGTTAAAAGGTCCAAGTAACGCTTCCTGTAGCGCTGCTCGGTATCAACTAGTCCTGCGTGTTTTTCTGGCAACGGTCTAAGTGATTTAGTTAGCAATCTAACTGAATCTGCATGAACAGTTAATTCGCCTGTTTTAGTTTTAAAAAGTCTGCCGGTCACCCCTGCTATGTCTCCTAAGTCCCACGTTTTAAAATCATCGTATTGGCCTTCAGGGAGGTCATTTGATCTTATGTATGCCTGTATCTGTCCATCCATATCTTGAAATGTTGCAAAGCTTGCTTTGCCCATTATTCTTTGGAGCATCATCCTTCCTGCAACGCTTACTTGAACAACATTAGCCTCCAATTCATCGTTTTCTTTTTCACCATGTTCTAAATGCAATTCCGCAGAAAGAGAATCTCGTCGATAATCATTTGGGTAAGCATTGCCCTTTGATCTGAGATCATCCAGTTTAGATCTTCTTTGGGCTACAAGGTCATTCTCTGTTATTTTTTCTGACATATGGCGTAGTTTAACTAAATGTTTGCTTTTAAGCTTGCTTCTATGAACACATCAAGACTCCCATCCAGCACTGCTGTGCAGTTAGAGGTTTCTACTCCCGTTCTTAGATCTTTTATCCTTGAAGAATCCAGTACATATGATCGTATCTGACTGCCCCAACCAATATCTGCTTTAGAATCTTCTAAGGACTGCCTTTCTTCATTCAATTTTTGAATTTCTATCTCATGCAACTTAGCCCTCAATTGCTTCATAGCCTTGTCTCTATTTTTATGCTGAGAGCGATCCGACTGGCACTGAACTACCACTCCCGTTGGCTCATGTGTGATTCTAATCGCTGAATCTGTTTTATTAACATGCTGACCGCCTGCTCCACTTGCTCTGTAAGTATCTACTCTTAGATCGGCAGGATTTATTTCAACTTCTACTGTTTCATCAATTTCAGAGGAGATAAAAATGGAAGCGAAAGATGTATGTCTTCTGCTTCCGGAATCAAAAGGAGATTTTCTTACTAAACGATGGACTCCGGTCTCGGTTCTTAACCAACCATAAGCATAGTCACCTTGAAATCTTATAGTTGCACTCTTTATGCCTGCAACCTCTCCGTGTGAAACTTCTATCAACTCTGTAACAAAACCTTTTGATTCGCCCCATTTTAAATACATTCTCATCAACATATCTGCCCAATCTTGTGCTTCTGTTCCGCCAGATCCTGACTGAATATCAAGGTAGGCATTGTTTGGATCCATTTTGTTAGAGAACATACGAATAAATTCTAATTCCCTTAAGGATGTTTCGTTTTTTTCTAAATCTAATAGAATTCCATTAATAGAATCTTCATCATCTTCCTCAATAGCAATTTCTGTTAGTTCATGAGCATCACTTATCGAGGCCTGTAATTCATTAAATGCTTTTAGAGTCTTCTCGATAGACACCCTTTCTTTATTAAGATTTTGTGCATTATTAGGGTCGTCCCAAATGTCAGGAACAGACAACTCATCTTTAATATCCTTTAAACGAATTTCTTTGGCTGCTACGTCAAAGATACCCCCTGATAGCTTCTATGCGCTCCATGTGGTCGTTTAGATTTTCGTTTAAAGAAGTGACTTCTATCATTACTGAGTGTTTGAAGTGATGTAATTCTTAATAGTATCCAAATCATCTGTTAGCAAGGTGAAAACCTCTTCTCTGTTGCTAGAAGCTTTAAGCTGTTCTGGTTGCTCAATAACAAACCCTGGAATCGCTTGTTCTATAGCGTCTACAAACTTTGAAGGATGGGCCGTAGACATTGTCACAACAGGTTCTCCTTTTACAGACAAAGCTTCAGTTGCTCTTATACCAGTTGCGGTATGTGGGTCTAGCAAGTATCCAGAATCTTTAAACGTCTGCTTAATCTGATCAACTATCTGATCGTCAGTACTGGCAAGACTGTCAAAAAAATTCTTAACTATATTCCATTTTTCTTTAGGGATGGCTATTGGTTTTTTAGGAAAAGAGTTCATTGCTTCTGATAACTTCTTAGCGTCATTGTCGTACAAGTTGTATAAGAGTCTTTCAAAATTACTCGCGACGGATATATCCATGCTGGGTGCCAAAGTTTGATCTACCTTAGTTTTTTCATAATGATTGTTTGAAAACAAAGTATGCAGAACATCGTTGCTGTTCGTGGCTATTAAAAGTCTTTTAATTGGCAGTCCCATTTCTTTTGCTGCCCATCCTGCGTAAGCGTGTCCAAAATTTCCAGACGGAATAGAAAAGGAAAGTTCTTTGTGTTCGTCTTTAAGTCTTAAGTAAGACCAAAAGAAATAAACAGATTGAGTCATACAACGAGTCCAATTTATCGAGTTAGCTGCAATAAATCTGGTATCTTCTTGCATCAAAGATTCATCCAAGAACATCTTCTTAACCAATGCCTGACAACCGTCAAAGTCAGATTCGATAGCCAATGCATGGACGTTTGCTGCCTCTGAGGTAGTCATCTGCTTTCGTTGAACCTCTGTAACTCTTCCGTGTGGATAAAGTATAAAAATATCCACATTAGAAAATCTTGAGCAGGCGGCTATTGCTGCAGCTCCCGTATCGCCTGAAGTAGCTCCTAAGACGGCAATTTTTCTACCTTGTTTTTTAGAAAAGTAATCCAGTAATGCACCTAGTAATTGCATGGCTACATCTTTAAAAGCTAAAGTTGGGCCATGGAACAATTCGAGTATCCACCTTTCATCTCCTGATTCAACAAGCTTAACAACATCTTCATCTTCAAAAACTCTGTAAGTATCTTTTACCAAATTAGAAAACGTTTCTCGATCTATCTCTCCTGAAACAAATGGAAAAAGTATTTTTGCAGCTACTTCTGAAAATGACAGAGACGCCATTGCTTCTATCTCTTTCTGAGTAAAATTAGGAAATTCTTCTGGCACATACAACCCGCCATCCGGTGCAAGACCACCAAGTAATACTTCAGAGAAAGGGACTGCTGGTGACTGTCCTCGCGTGCTTTTATATAACATTAATCTATTTTTGTATGTATTCTAAATTGCTTAACTCTTCCGCTTACTTCAGTCATATTTTCAATCGAGATCCTCAGTTCTTCAGCTACATTGTCGGTAATTGGACCTGACAAAATAACAACAGGCACCGAACCTAATTCTTCATTTGATTTGGGTTTAGATTCGTGCTGAATAAGTGCTTCTATACTAATATTATTTTTTGCGAATACAGAAGATATGTTGGCGATTGCTCCAGGTTCATTATTGGCTTTCATTCTTAGATATCTAGACATATGTTTTAAATTCTTTGAACCTGCTGTGTTTTTGGACAAGCCTATGCTGCTTCCATGCCAGCTGCCCTTAGCCACATCAACAAGATCAGCTATTACTGCTGAAGCTGTTGGCTCCGGACCAGCACCTGGACCATAATAAACAGTTGAACCTATTCCTTGTGCAAAGATTTCCACCGCATTCATTTCTTGTCCAACCTGAGAAAGCAATGTGTCGTGACTGACTAAAGTAGGATATGCACTTATGCTCACCTCTTCTCCCAATAAACTTCCGTAAGCAATATGTTTAATGGAATATCCCAATTCTTCCGCGTACTTCAGGTCTTCAAGATCCACAGCATCTATTCCCCCGTAGTCCACTTTTGATGAGTCAAAAGGTATGTGAAAAGCTAATGCCGCTAAAATTGAAGCTTTTTGAGCGGCATCCGTACCATCGATGTCTAAGGTTGGATCTGCTTCTGCTAAACCGAGTTCTTGAGCTTTGTTTAGAGCAACTGAGAATTCTGTATTCTCATTGCTCATTTCCGAAAGAATATAATTACTGGTGCCATTGAGTATTCCTGCAAACCATTCAATTTTATTCGCTACGAGACCTTCTCTTAGGGCCTTTATAACTGGCGTACCCCCTGCTACGGATGCCTCAAAACCTACTTGAACCTCTTTTTCTCTAGCTAATTCAAAAATAGTATTTCCATGGATTGCCAACAAAGCCTTATTTGCAGTAACTACATGTTTACCATTACCGATTGCCGTCTTGATTAGCTCCAAAGCAAGCTCTGTACCGCCAATTAATTCTACGAACACATCTATATTAGGATTATTAGCAACCTCCATGAGATCTGTAGTGACGTCAAGATCTTCATAAGGAACAACTGCTCTTCCTTTTCTAGCACCTACCTGTATTAGCTCAATAGAAACACCACCTTGCTGTAACAGAAGGTCTGACGATTCTTTTATAAGCTTAATTACTGCACCACCAACATTTCCAGCGCCACAGATGCCTACTCTCAATAATTCCATATTTTTTCTATCTAATAGCTTGTACTTTCGAGGCTTGGGATAAAAATTTCTTAATATTTCTAACGGCTTGCCTAGTTCTATGCTCGTTCTCTATTAAAGAAAACCTGACATAACCTTCACCATATTCTCCAAATCCTACACCTGGCGAAACAGCAACTTTAGCCTCAGTGAGGAGTCTTTTACTAAATTCAAGAGAGCCTATGCTTCTTAAAGCACTTGGTATCTTTGCCCACAAAAACATGGTTGCTTTAGGAGCTTCGACTTTCCATCCCGCACTATTAAGGCCTTTTACTAAAACGTCCCTTCTAGATTGATAAACTAATCTTATTTCTTCTACAAACTCGTCTCCTTCATCCAGTGCCTTTATGGCAGCTACCTGAACAGGTGTAAACAAGCCATAATCAAAATAAGATTTAATTCTTGCAAGTGCGGCCAGTAAATCTTTATTTCCGCAACAAAACCCTACTCGCCAACCTGGCATATTGTAACTTTTCGATAAAGTAAAAAATTCTACTGCAACGTCCTTGGCTCCTTCAACTTGAAGGATAGATGGAGCTTTATAGCCATCGAAACAAATATCTGCATAAGCCAAATCTTGAATTACCCAGATTTTGTGTGCTTTTGCAAATTTGATAATCTTTTCAAAAAACTCTATTTCAACACATTCAGTTGATGGGTTTCCTGGAAAATTTAGAACGAGCATCTTAGGCTTTGGAAAGGTGTCTTTAACTGCCTTTTCAAGTTCAGAGAAGAAATCTACACCCTCTCCTATAGGCACATGCCTAATATCAGCTCCTGCTATAACAAAACCATATGGATGAATAGGATACGAAGGATTTGGAACCAAAACTGCATCGCCCTTATCAAGAGTGGCAAGAGCTAAATGCCCCAATCCTTCTTTAGAACCCATTGTGACTACAGCTTCAGTTTCTGGATCCAGTTTTACGTCATATCTTCTTTCATACCAATCACAAATAGATTTTCTTAATCTAGGAATCCCTTTTGATTGTGAATATCTATGTGTAGAAGGATTTAAAGATGATTCTCTTAATTTTTCAACAATTGGATTTGGTGTAGGTTGATCTGGATTCCCCATGCCAAAGTCAATAATATCCTCTCCAGCTTTTCTTGCAGCAGCTTTCATTGAGCCTATTTCATCAAAAACATAAGGTGGCAGTTTATTAATACGTGGGAAGTTAGTATCCATGAAATAATTCTAGCTGTTTGAATTAAGTTGGTTAAGTAAATCTTTAGGAGGCAGGTATCCTGGAATTATTTTTCCTTTGTTTGTAATTATAGAAGGAGTGCCTTGTACGCCCATCGCTGTACCCATTTTATAGTGTCTTTCTACAGGATTCCCATCGCAAAGTTGAAGATCAATTTCAGAACCTAATTTCAATTGAGTAAGAGCTTTACTAGGATTTGAAGAGCACCATGCAGATGTTATTTTTCTATAAGAATCTGAATCAACTCCAGCACGAGGAAAGGCAAGGTAATTAACTTTTATGCCTAGTTCCAGATAGCCATCAATTTGGCTATGGAATTGTCTACAATAACCACAATCAACATCAGTAAAAACATAAATATTATGTTTAATATTTCTAGGTGCAAAAGTTATAAATTCACCTTCATCCAATCCTTGTAACGTAGAAATGCGCTGGTAATCTTTTCTTGCATCTGATCTATTAACCAGTCCATCTTTAGTTATTTGGTAAATATCTCCAGATATGAGATATTCGCCATCTTCAGAGACGTATAAAGGCTCTATGCCTTCAAACCTTACTTCAAAATAACCTGACATATCAGTCTTATTTACCGAAACAAGTTTTACTGAGTCTGGTAACATTTCTTTAAGTCTTTCTTCTACTGTTTCTAATGCAGTTCTGGTCTCGTCAGTATTTGCTTTTGCATCGCAACCAGCTATTAAAATAGAAAAGGCTATAAAAGATATTTTTAATAATTTGTATTTCATGGCTTACCCTCTTGGATGATGCTCAGTATGAATATCTTTCATCCGCTGTCTAGCTACTTCCGTATAAATTTGTGTTGTGGATAGACTGCTGTGACCTAATAAAATTTGTACTGTTCGCAGATCAGCTCCATGATTTAGTAAATGAGTAGCAAAAGCATGTCGCAGCGTATGAGGAGAAAGGGTTTTGTCTACATCTGCTTTGAGAGCATATCCTTTAATTCTGTACCAAAAAGTCTGCCTGGTCATGGCCTTTCCTCTTTTACTTAAGAAGAGAGCGGAATCATTTATATTATCTACAGATAAGCTGGTTCTTGCTTCTTCTAAGTATTTACTGATCCAACTTAAAGCTTCTTCACCTAAAGGTACTAAGCGCTCTTTCTTGCCTTTTCCCATAACTCTGACAACTCCCTGTCTTATATTTATGCTTAATAAATCAAGATTTATCAGCTCCGATACTCTCAGTCCGCAAGCGTATAAAACCTCAAGCATAGCTCTGTCTCTTAGGCCTATAGGATCATCTATATTAGGAGCTAGGATAAGCGCTTCTACATCATCTTCTGAAAGAACTTTTGGAAGAGTATGTCCTTGCTTAGGACTATCTATTTTAGCTGTAGGGTTATCAGCAAGATTAAGTTCTGCACAAATATAATTATAAAAAGCTCGCAAACTAGACAAGCATCTTGCAGTTGATCTACTGCTATAGCCTTCTTTAAGCCTGAATGAGAGATAATCTAACAAATCCGCTTTTTTTACTGCCTCTATTTCTTTACCCTTTAACCAGAGGTTGAAAGAAACTAGATCTTGCCTATAGGCACTGAGGGTATTTGGACTTAAACCTTTTTCAAGCCAAATAAGGTCAATGAAGTTATCTATATGATGTATCGATCTATCTAAAGTGCTTGCCATAATTTACAGCAACGAAAGGGACCTAACTTAGTTTTTCTTTTATTCGTGCTGAACGTCCAGTTCTATCACGTAGATAAAAAAGTTTGGCTTGTCTTACAGCTCCTTTTCTTTTAACTGCAATACTTCCTATTATAGGGCTGTGTGTTTGAAAGGTTCTTTCAACACCAACACCATTTGAAATTTTTCTGACAACAAAAGCTGAACCTAGTCCTCTTTTCTTTATTCCAAGTACTACGCCTTCAAAGGGTTGTAGTCTTTCTTTGGAGCCTTCTACAACTCTAACTTGCACTACTACAGTATCTCCTGGAGAGAAATCTGGAATATCTTCTCTAAGCTGAGACTCTTCGACACTTTGTATGTATTTATTTTTCAATGTAAATTCAACCTATTATCTAATTAAGATCAGCATTCTATCAGATTAACTATTTTCTTCACTCTTAATTTTATCAATAATTAATTTTTCTTCTTCAGTCAAATTACGGTTGGAAATTAAGTCAGGTCTTGTTTTTAAAGTTCTTTTTAAAGATTCTTTTAACCTCCATGTGGCAATAGCTTTGTGATTTCCACTAAGTAAGATTTCAGGAACTTTTCCAAAGTCATTACTTTCGGGTCTTGTGTATTGTGGAAATTCTAATAGCCCATTACTAAATGAATCTTCTGCAGATGAGTCTGGATCTCCTAAAACCCCTTCTTCCAACCTTATAACTGCATCAATAATTAATAAAATTGGAAATTCACCTCCACTAACTACAAAATCTCCAATAGAACAAATTTCATCAACTTCATTTTCTATTACTCGCTCATCTATCCCTTCGTATCTTCCTGAAACTAATATAATATTCTTCTTTTCTAAAAAAGTTCTTGCTTGGGCTTGTGAGAATTTTTTACCCTGAGGAGACATATAAACTACATGAGCATTATCTGATGATTGTTTTGCTTTTCTAATTGCCTTCACCAGAGGTTCAGACTCCATTACCATTCCGGGGCCTCCTCCATAAGGCTTGTCATCTATCCTTCCTGTATTATTGCTAGAAAATTCTCTTGGGTTGATCGTATTAAGAATTAACTTTTTAGATTCTAAAGCTCTTCCTACTATTCCATATGAAAGAGCTTCTTCTATAAGTTCAGGAAATAAAGTTATTACATCAAATCTCATAATCTAAAAATTGCTCGGCCATTCAACGATCATGATATTTTCTTCGATATTGATACTCTCTACTACGTCATCCTTTAAGTAAGGGATAAGTCTTTCAAGGTCATCTAAACTCTTCTCTGAAGGCTTAACGACTAAAACATCATTTGCTCCAGTTCCCATAACGTTATCAATACAACCTAGTATTTCTCCTTCATTGTTTACTACTGACAATCCCTCTAACTGATAATGATAAAACTCTCCATTATCTAATTGTGGTAACTGCTTTTCATTAACATAGATGTCTTTATCTCTAAGTGATTCTGCTTTATTCCTATTATCTATACCTGAAATATAAACAGTTACTCTATTTTTTAGGTTTATAACTTTATCAATTCTTCCAATAGAAGATTCATCAATAAATACTTCAATATAATCTAAAAGTGAATTGGGATTTTCTCCATAATAATGGAGATAAAGAAAACCCTTAAGCCCGTGGGGCTTACCTAGCTTTCCTAAAATTATTTTCCGATCTGTGGAACTCATAAGGAAGAAAAAAATTAATCTTTTTTTGTTTCCTCAGAATCCTCTGCCGCAGCTTCTTCTGCAACTGGTGCTGCTTCTTCTGCTGGAGCTTCTTCTGCTGGAGCTTCTTCTGCAACTGGTGCTGCTTCTTCTGCAACTGGTGCTGCTTCTTCTGCTGGAGCTTCTTCTGCAACTGGTGCTGCTTCTTCTGCAACTGGTGCTGCTTCTTCTGCTGGAGCTTCTTCTGCAACTGGTGCTGCTTCTTCTGCTGGAGCTGCTTCTGCTGGAGCTTCTTCTGCAACTGGTGCTGCTTCTTCTGCTGGAGCTTCTTCTACTCTTAACGCTGCTTTTGCTGCTAATTTTTTAAGACGCTTTGCATCTTTGATTCCTTGTCTTTTTATTGCTTCTTCAGGAGTTTCTTTGCTTTGCTTAAGTAATGTTAAAACTCTGTCACTGGGCTGTGCTCCTTTTGACAACCAGTAATCAAATCTTTCTTGGTCTATTTCTATGCCAACTTCTTGACCACTAGCTATAGGATTGAAAATACCTACCCTTTCAATGAATCTGCCGTCTCTTGGTTTTCGAGAATCAGCTACTCGAATATGAAAGAAAGGTCTCTTTTTTGCTCCTGTTCGAGCTAATCGGATGGTTAACATTTATTAAATTCTGCCTCTTATTATTAGAAAAGGCGCTCATTCTAAGGTATAAGAGACACGTTTCAACTAAAATATTTGCTTCTTTCAATATTAATAAACAAAATACATAGTCTATAATGAAAGTCTTAAGTAAAATTCTACAAAATTTTTGAATATTCTTACCCAAACAAAAGCCCTTAAAGCACTCTTTAATTGAACGAAATACCCATCTGGATTCTTGTAAGTTTAATAATCTTACTCGTTTTAATGTCTGCCTTTTTCTCTAGTTCTGAAACTAGCATGATGGCGATAAATCGTTATCGTCTAAAGCATCTTATAAAAAATAGAAATATACCTGCCAAGAGGGTTGGTAAATTACTTGAAAGAACAGACCGGCTTTTAAGCCTTATATTAATTGGCAATAACTTTACTCATACTTTAGCTACTGCCATAGCAACTGTCATTGCGATAAGAGTTTGGGATGACAGTGCTGTATTAGCAGTAACGGTTTTTATGACAATTGTAATGATAATTTTTGCTGAGGTAATGCCTAAGACAATAGCTGCATTAAAACCAGAAAGTATTGCCTTTCCTGCATCCTACATCCTAAAACCGCTATCAAAACTACTAAGTCCATTGGTCACCTTAGTAAGTCTTGTATCGAATAATATTACAAGATTAATAGGTATTAATTTAGAGGTTTCTATCGATGAAGAATTGAAACCAGAAGAAATGAAAACCTTACTTCAGAATTCAGGCATACCCTTAAGTCAGCAGAAAATGTTAATGGGAATATTGGATATGGATTACTTGTCTGTTAATGATGTGATGGTGCCAAGAAATGAAATAGTTGGAATTGATCTTGATAATCCAATAGAAGAAATTCTAAAGGAATTGCAAGAATCAGATTTTACCTACATACCTTTCTTTAAAGATTCGTTAGATAATATTCAGGGGTTTCTCACGGTTAATAAAAAAGCTGACTTCTTAGGTCGTCAAGAGATTAGTCATCAAACCTTAATAAGCGAGCTTGAAGAACCGCTCTTCATTCCTGAAAATACTCAGCTATACAAACAGCTGATCAACTTCCAATCACTAGATACTAGAGTAGGGTTAATCGTAGATGAATACGGAGATATAGAAGGCTTAATAACGTTTAGAGATATTCTAGAAATAATTGTTGGTGAAATAACATCGGGTTCAAAAGAGAAAATGGATATTATGCCTCAAGCAGACGGCTCTTATATGATTGAAGGAAATGTGATAGTTAGAGAAATTAACAACAGACTCAATTGGGAACTGCCAACAGATGGGCCAAAAACTTTGAGTGGTTTGATACTTGAAAAAGTTCAATCCATACCTGAAACAAATGTTGGTGTATCTGTTGATGATTACAGGTTTGAAACAATACTTATTAAAGATAATGTGGTTAAAATAGCAAGGGCTCAAAAAATTACATCTACCTTAGAAGAAGAAATTGAAGAGGGATAAATAATGCTAGAAGAATTTTTAGATATAGTTATAAACACTTGGCAAACTGGAATAAGGGGAGTTGGTATAGCTGATTTACTAATCTGTTTGGTGATTATAATATTTTCTATGATCGCCAGGACACTTCTAAATACTGTTGTTATAAATAGAATTGCTAAATTAGCAGATAAAACAGAATCACAATTTGATGATGACATAGTAGAGTCGTTAAGAGCGCCATTTGGGGTTATACCTATAGCATTTGGATTGTATCTAATCACAGCTTATCTTCCTTTAACTGGCACATTAGACTTACTGATTACCAACCTAGTTAAAATG
>Ga0114994_10001553_pt1 | contig 16571 bp, 13 predicted proteins | sample ArcticOcean_MG_C_9_FD_87043 | JGI IMG/M metagenome (GOLD analysis project Ga0114994, IMG submission 87043) | Marine microbial communities from western Arctic Ocean - ArcticOcean_MG_CB2_152 | ecosystem: Environmental > Aquatic > Marine > Oceanic | place: Arctic Ocean: Canada Basin | collected...
CCTGCACCTGCTGCAGTAGATGAACCGGTTCCTACACCTAAGAAGAAGGTGGTCAAGAAGAAGGTGGTCGCATAATTAAAACTAAATCAAATAAAAACAACTCATAAAACATTCAAATCAAAATAAAACTAGTCATTCACAAAGCCAATCATATATGAAAAAAAATAAAAAGTAGCATAACGCTATTTTTTATTTGAAGGTTAGAATTATAACACGATACACTATATGCTACATAAACGATTTATACTTTTCACAATATTTATATATATGCTAAGAACAGTCGCTTTTTTAAATCATATTCGTCGTAGTTTTATAAAACCTGGTACCGTATCTGGCATTAACCATAATCATTTACAAAATAAAAAGGTAATTACATTATCACCCGGTGGATTCAATGGGTTTTATATGTTAGGGTTGTGTAAGTTTATCAAAGAACATTATGATTTACGTGAGTATGTTTTTTCAGGAGCATCAGCGGGTGCTTGGAATGCTCTGATATTATGTTATAGAGGCGATATAACTGATATTGAACAACATGTATTGAATAAAGATATATTCGACTTACAATGCTTGCTAAATATTGAACATATTGTAAAAAAACGTATATTATCTAGGTATTCAGATGACGATTTTGAATTAGATAAACTTATTATAGGGACTACTGTTGTTGAAAATTGCAGAATAAAGACATATATATATAGCGGGTTTACAACATTGAATGATGCAGTTGAATGTTGCACCGCAAGTTCTCATATACCCTTTATTACCGGTGGTCTATGTCATAAATATAGGGGTTTGCTGACATTTGACGGTGGGTTTAGTGAATATCCATACATAAATTATAGGTATGCTGATATTCATTTGACTCCAAGTATATGGAAAGGTAATCGAAGTGTTGAACAAAAATTAGATGATCCCAATGTTTCGATTGAGGATTTTACTACTATTTTTTCAAATAAACAGTTCGATATTCGCGATATGATAAAAACAGGATATGATGACGCTGATGAAAACAAAGAATGGTTGAATAAGAAGTTTCAAAAATAACAATATAAAATTATTATATTGTTATTGCATATATGATTCCTAGTATAATAGTCCAGACATCGAGAACCAAACCACCAGAATATATTGTAAATATGATAAAAGAACTATCGCCGGGGTGGGAATATATGCATTTCGACGATAAAGAAGTGATACAATTTTTTAATGACCACCCTATATCAGAATTTCCAAATGTAGTTCAAAAATTCTTTTCATTCAATTATGGAGAACATAGAGCAGACTTATTTCGATATTATTATTTATATGTAAAAGGAGGTGTTTATTTTGATACAGATGCGATGATTGAAACGAATATTAACAATGTCGTGCAAAATTTTGAATATTTTTCAGTAAATTCCACTTATTTTCCTGGGAGTATTTTTCAGGGATTTATAGGTTGTATTCCTGGACACCCAATTATATATAAAGGATTACACGACATTTACCATATAGATAATGCACACTTAACTGCAAAACCCGAGAACTTTCACGATATTTGTAGAAATATGTATAAGTTTGTTCTCGATTATCCGGATAAAAGTCTTGTAAAATTATATGAAGAGGTATATGGAACAAGTGAAATAGCCTACGTCATTGATATGGATGATAATGGTAAATTAGTGTTGAAACACTACCATATTACAAAAAAAATACCTGTTCGTGATAATATGTTCTCAAAAATATAAAAAAAGTTTATAATTATAATTTAATTTATTAACATACATATAGTATTATGTATGTCAATGACCCTGTTATTCTACTGTCACTACCTTCGCGAGATTCCTTGGATAGTCTGGGTTATAACCTAGACCAATCGCCATATAATAACTAAGTAATTGGATACAAATATTTGCGATTATGCTATTATATGTTTCATTGTTCTCGATTTTAATAATATGTTTATAATCTATTCCTATATTTACATATGGTTCAATGTTGTCGGTAATGATTATATTAAATGCACCGCGTGATTTCGTTTCATTACAAGCATTCAATGATTTGTCGTGGTATTTTTTATTGACATCTATAATAATAATAGGGGTATCTTGTTCGATCAGTGCGAATGGTCCGTGCTTGAGGGCAGACGAAGAATACCCTTCGGCATGAACATAAGAGACTTCTTTAATTTTTAATGCGCCCTCTTTTGCAATTGCTTCACTGCTGCCTTTTCCTAATACGAACATTGAGTGTTTTCTTATTTTGCTAGCAATTTCTTTTATTTGAGGTGTAGTGTTCTCAATTATTGCGGAAACTTGAGAACTTAATTTCATTATATTTTGTATTGTAGCGTGTCTCTTATTCATATATGTGCCTTTTACTTGTGCAAACCAAATAGCTATTAATGATAATACTATACATTGATTAGTAAAGGATTTGGTGGAGGCCACTGCTTGTTCTCTGCCTGCATTTAAATAAACCCCGCAATCCGTTTCTCTAGATATCATAGAATCCGGGACATTTACCACTCCTATTGTTATCAAATCATATGATTTTGCAATTTCGATACACCTATGTAAGTCTTTTGTTTCTCCAGACTGTGATAATAATATAACAGCTGTTTTTCCGGTTTTAGGTATGTCTAAAATATCAAACTCTGCTCCATCTATGCAGGATACCGTGTTAAATATATCATATTGTTTGAATTCATTCATACTCCATAAACCAGCGTGAAAAGATGTTCCACAACCTAATAAAATTAAATGTTCTATGCATTCTAATTGTGGTTTGAAAGTATCTAAACCTCCTAATTTTACGGTTGTATTTCCCGATATCCTACCTCCATTGTTCGTGGCTCTATTTATACAACTGACTTGTTCGTGGATTTCTTTTATCATCCAATATGGATATTCGTCTGTTAATTCTAAACCGCTCTCTATTTCCAGGTGATTCCGTTTATAGCGTTCTATATCACAATTATATTCAATTGTATTTGTTTCGGCCCGGATATTTATTTTAATTATATCATCATTTTCGAGAACAATATAATTTTTTATACAGTTATTAAATCCAATATTTTCACTTGATACCATAACATACTCTTCTTCTATCCCCAATAACAGCGGCGAACCATTTCTAGCCACCCACATACTACTTGGTTCGTCATTATATATAATACACAATGCCCACGTTCCTTTCAAAAGAGATATGGTTCTATTGATTGACGCGTTTATATCCAATCCTTCGTCCATAAAACTACCTATCATTACTGCAATCACTTCAGTATCTGTTTGTGAATGAAAAACATAATTCTTGTTTTTGAGAACATTTTTTAAATCCATATAATTTTCTATAATACCGTTATGAACAAGACTAATTCTATTTTTGTTATCACTATGTGGATGAGCATTATTAATAGTCTTTGCACCATGTGTTGCCCAACGTGTATGTCCAATACCAATATGAGAATCTATATCTTTATTAATCATATCATTATTGAGAACAGACCATGAATCGTTTATATCAGAAGACGCAAATTTGGTTGTTAGTATATTATTATCTTTAATTAGCGAAATTCCGACTGAATCATATCCTCTATTTTGCAGTTTACCAAGACCGGCCAATAAGAGTTCTTTACAATTTGTTTTCCCTATAAATCCGACTATGCCACACATATATATTTATTAATATATATTTGTATATTATTTTTTACGTATTGGATAAATGAATATGAAAGATTATATCACTTATTGTGGATACATCATATACATCTTTCGTTTTTGCAACCGGGATCCCTATATTTGCATATCTCACTGTTTGGTCATTCTTTAAATGCAACTTATCTATTTGAATAGGTAAGATCTTAGGACCAACTGATACATCTATAAACTCCTTTCCCCATAATTCGGAAATTCGGTATGAGAGATTGACGTGTACATAATTTCGTTCGTCAATCAATATATGTGGGGGCAATTTTGGCTCACATACTACATACAAATTTACACCCGACGAGTCGAATATAACCTCATTTTGCCAAAGAGGGATATAATAATTATTATTATTATCAACAAGTTTATATAAATTCTGACTGAATAAATCATCTAAAGACGGATTCAATAAAATTCGTTCATCTGAGCTAGACTTATGTATAAATAGTAGGCGAATTTTATCAATGAAATCAGTTTCGTAGTGAAACGCTTCTTGATATTTTAAAGAAAGTTCATACACCTTGAATAAAGTCGATTTGTCTAACCGATTAAGAGTATCAAGTGCCTTTTCTTGGCACAATGAGCTAATTTTGTTTAATATACTTATTAAAATTGCATTACTATTATCTTCTCCAACAACCGTATTAATAAACGAAAATAATAGATTTCGGTAGCTTTGATTATCTTCATCTGTATCTTTGTTTTCTTCAAAATACTCATTTACGTCAGGTTCCGAATATCCTTCGTATTTCATTAAATAATCATACGATTCCTTTACTTGACGAAACTCGTTCGATGTGTCCTTTAATACATTCTTATCTGGATGATACTTTAATGCTAATTTTCGATACTGTTTTTTTAATAATATATCGTTTAAAACATCTGAATCATCTATTTCTAAATGTCCACAAGCAGTTTTATAATTCATTATATGAGTGCACCTTTATTGCTATATAATAGAAAATACTCTCTAAATGATATATCGGTCTATAATTATTGTTGTAATATTTCAAGAACAGATAACTTTGTCTGCATATATCCGATATATCAGCACTTTTTAAATGTTGAGACATTATCAAATATGACATTATATACCATACACATTCGGTTGCATCCAAATTATATGTTAGAATATCATACAAGCAGTCTCTTAATTGTAAATAATCGATTTCTTTATCAATAATTAAAAATTCAATGATTTTATTACAAATAATATTGAAATTGTCATCTGGCAAATTTTGCACTTGACAACTATTTGAATATAATAGGTCGAATGATTTCAACTCTTTTATGTTTGTTATTCCGTTTGTGTCAATATTATTAACAAGACTGATAATATTCCTAGATTTATCGGTTGATGCGTTCTTATGACCATTTACAAAGCGATGTGTAATATTTTCATTTGAAATGGGGGTATCTATCTGCACTGACGATGTCTTTGATATTGTATAGTATTTTTCCTTTGAAGGCCGACTTACACTTAGTAGATGACAAACATTCAATATCTTATTCGGTATGAAACTAAGATGTTCGGTAATAATGACAAACTTCAGCGTGATTGCAGTTTGGTCGTGATTGTAATGTTGAATATAACTATAAAAAATTTCTAATAATTCAGAATGAATTAGGTGGAAATTTTTACATACGATTATTCCGGTTTTCATCGATTTGACTGAAATAATATCCACTATTTGTGAAAAAATCTCTGACCATAAGGTCTTTGAGTTGCAACCAAGTAGTCCCATATCAATTTCATAATGAATATCGCTGATTTTATATTTGTATTCTAACTTATCAGTAGTCGCTACAATCTTCTTCTCATATTTTAAACCACTTGGACTATATTTTTTCAATAGATACAACATTTGACTGTATTTTCCTACCCCAGACGCCCCGTATATAATCGTATTTTCTAATTTATTAATATCATCTGGATAACAAGAATATATCTTTTCTAATTCAGGGTGAATATTGAACTTCTCTACTGATAATATGTAGTCATCAAATGTTGTCTCGTAGTATTTCATTGTCATATCCTATTTATAGAGAACATATTAAATGTTTATACGTATTTTTGAGAATATTACATATCTTGAATCGGTATATTGTATTGAGTAGATAGCCATTGTTGGATTGTTTCTTGAGAACACGCCAAAAAACCTTCGGGAAACTTTTTAATGTTTAAAAATGTGGGTTTTTTCATAGAAGGTGTCTTGTAAAAGACATATGCACCAAATTTACCTCTCCTTACTGACATATTTGTGGTAATTGTTCTCAAAATACTTACATCCAATTGATTCTCCTTTTTCTGTTTAAGATATTCTATTACTATTTCTATGGTAATCTCTGAAACTGGCACCTGGATATCTTTCATACTTTCTGTGCTATCACCCCATTCCACATAATATCCATATCTACCATTCTTGAGATATACATCGGCTTCTTCGTATTTACCAAGACATTGACTACTCGGCTCTACCAATTCAGACAATGTGTATTCTTTGTTTTTTAACTTTTCAATATCTATTTTTATTTCTTTATTTCCAGGTAAATATTCGATATTTCCGTCTGGCATCATATGTCGAATGACCGGACCATATTTTTCAAATACGAAATCATATCCTTCGGTTATTTCATAACTCTGCTTTGATACGCATTTCATAGTTTTGGAAATTTCTTTTATATCATTATAACACGCTCTACATATTGTATCCCACTCGGTTATCACTTTATTTGCAATATCGTCTAACTGCTTTTCCATATTTTTTGTATATTCGTAGGAAAATAATGTATTGAAATGTTCTGTAAGAAACTCTAATGCTAATATCCCTACGGGTTGAATAATGAGTTTATTTTTTTCGTTCCCAAATGTCTTTTCTACTTGTTTCACCTCTATTTCTTCTCCAATCATAGTATAATCTTTGCAAACAACTGCACGACCCGGACTATCCATTTTTTTAACATATCCTCGGTCTTTTATAGTTTCAATTATAGTAGAATATGTGGAAGGCCTCCCTATTTCTAATGTTTCTAATTTACTAATCAAACTTGCTTCCGTGTAATAACTATGGCTGTTTTTAACATTGAATACAGCATCTATATTGCAATAAGGGATAGATGACTTTGAAGAAAGGGATTTCAAATATAATATTTCGGAGGAAACTTTGTTTTGCACAGTAGTTAGGTCGTCTTTGGCGTCTAATGCTTTCCACCCATAAAATACTGGCATCTCTAACACCATTTTATATTTATATTCTTGGGGGGCGCTGATCTCTGCAGTTGTATGCTGATATGTTGCATCTGACATACAGCTTTCAATGGTTGTTCTCCATATTAGCTTATATAACGTGTTTAAACGAGGATTTTCACAATTAGGTATCGTTGTTATATCAAGTTGCGTTACCCGTATAGCTTCGTGTGGGTTATCGCTTTTACTATTTTCTAACGCTTCTGTATTCCCGATATGCTTTGTGCTGAATTTCTCCGATATCGTTTTTGTAATTTTATCAATAAAATCCTTTGAATACAAATTGCTTTCGGTTCGCATATATGTTATATATCCGGACTGATATAATTGTTGGCATAATGACATCGTTTCTTTTGGGGACATACTCACCTGACTACTTGCTGTTTGCAATAGACGGGAAGTACTAAATGGTTTAGGAGCACTTTTTTTATGAGTAGTTTGAGAACCAATTGATAACTTATGACTATAAATCTTAGAATTATTTAAAAAATCGAGAACATCTTCTTCCTTTTCTAAATGTGTATTTAATGAAAATAAGTATTTTTTATCAGTAAACACGCCCGTTATTTTATATTGATGAGAAATATTCGTATTTTTATTCTTGTCGTTTTCGTAAATTAAACGTAATGCTGGGGTTTGACACCTACCTGCAGATAGTGAATTTTCTTTATTATTGTATAAATATTTCCACAGAAAGGGGGATACTTTGTATCCTACTATCACGTCTAATACTTGTCTAGCTTGTTGCGCCATAACCAATGGCATATTTACTATGGTAGGGACTTTTATTGAGTTGAGAATAGCTGTTTTTGTAATTTCGTGGAAAAGAATCCGGGGAGTATTGAGCGGCAAACCGAATAGATCACATATATGCCAAGCTATCGCTTCTCCTTCTCTATCATCATCAGTTGCTAATAAAATATTAGATTTTGAGAACCGGGAGATAGTTTCTTTCATTTTAATAATATGTTCCTTTTTTTCAGGGATTGTCGAAAATGTGGGAAGAAATGTTTTTTTAGTATCAATTGCTTTCAGACCAGATATTTGACGTAAATGGCCTTTTGATGCAATACAACAATAATCTTCGCCTAAAAAATGTTCTATCTTAGGGCATTTCGACGGAGATTCAACAATGATTAAAAATTTAGCACTAGATAAATGACGACTTTCTGCATAGGAGTTTTTTGTAGTTTTCTTATAACGTTTTGGTGGCATATTATATTATAAACAAAATAGTTTTTAGTTTGTTTATTATATATGTATTACCATCATCTGTGTATAAATTTCATAATATTTATAATTATATATTATATAATATGAAAAATCTATTATTGTTCGATGTTGATGGCACAATTACTGAATCGGGTGAAAAAATAAAAAATGATATGGCATCAATAATGAATTCTATGAAAACAGAGAACACTGAAATTGGAATTGTAGGAGGGGGGCAAATGGACAAAATAACAAAACAACTCGACGATAAAATATGTTTTGACCATTATTTTACAGAATGTGGTTGTGTGTATATTCAATCCATCGATAAATCACTGTTTGAAATATATACAAAAAATATCAGAGAGCATAACACATATCCTGCAATAAATATTTTAATAAAAACAGCTTTGAATTTTTTATCACAAGTGGATTATACTATAACTGGCAACTTTATCGATTTGAGAAATGGAATTATATATGTTTCGTTAATTGGTCTATCTGCAAATTCACAAGAGCGCCAAATATTTATGGAATTAGATAAAACACACCAATATAGGCAACAACTTTTATCGATATTGCATAATAAAGCTAGAGACTTAGATATAATAGACAAAGTAGATATAGTAGAGGGTGGTCGGGTAGGCATTGCTATTTATCCAACAGAATATGATAAAATACAAGTATTAGAATCATTGTCCAAGGATGAATATCACCAAATATATTATTTTGGAGACAAATATGGTGTTAATGGCAATGACTATCAGTTAATAAACAGTGATCGAGTAATAGGAGTGAAAGTCGATTCTCTTGATGATACTATGGAATTTTTGAAAAAACTTACATTTGATGCATAGACTAATATTTTCTATTGAAAAATTGATGTAAGCATACAGACATAAGCTACATATAACTATCTTATCAAATTTATAATGAAGGCACAGATATACGTGAATAATAGAGAGTATACCGAATGGGAGTTTAAAAATGTTCAGACCGGAAATGTAATTCAATTGCACGACAATCCGTTTCTAAAGTCAATACAGCCTCTTTCTAGAAAGCTATTCAGTAGAGATATACTGTCAATAGACGATACCGGGGAAATGACTGTGGTAAAATCTATTTTGAAAAACACGGAAACAATAGCGGGGGTTTTAATACTAGATGGTAATAAAACATATGGTAGGGTTAATGGTAAGAAGCTATTATATAAATGTATTCCAGATGACAAATATCTACCTACTTTCTTAGTTCCTTACGAATTAAAAATCGGATTCTCTAAAAAAATATTGAATAAATATGTGATTTTCCAGTTCCAACAATGGGACGATAAACACCCTAGAGGATTGTTAATGAACACTCTGGGAGATGTGAACAATCTGGACGTATTTTATGAATACCAGTTATATTGTAAGAGCTTATGTATATCCCTGACAGAATTTACAAAAAACACAAAAAAGGCGATTGGTAAGTCATCTCACGATATATTCATTGAAAATATATTACAAAACCCTAACTATAATATAGAAGACAGACGTGGACGGCGTATTATTACGATTGACCCGCCGAATAGTGTAGATTTCGATGACGGATTTGGTATTGAACCGATTATTGATAACGAAAATATCCAATCTGGCTGGACAATAACTATATATATTGCAAACGTGTTTGTATGGTTGGAAACATTGGATTTATGGGACACATTTAGTCATCGGGTTTCTACCATCTACTTACCTGATAGAAAAAGACCTATGCTACCTACTATTCTCTCCGATACATTATGTAGTTTGCAGGAAAAGAAAAATAGATTTGCACTAGCGATGGACATCATTGTTGATATACACGGGAAAATAATACCACAACCTACACAATATAAAAACGTATTGATTAATGTTCATAAAAATTATACATATGAAGAGAAAAAACTTGTATTCAGCGAGCCGGTTTATCAGAAAATATATGATATTGCATATTTAATGGATAAAGAAGTTAGGAATAGCCACGATATGGTCGCATTTTGGATGATGTATATGAACGCAATTACTGGGATTAATATGATTAATCAGAAGATGGGCATTTTTAGATCCGTCATTATACAAAATAACCACACTCGAGATGAAGTGAATAATATCGATCTATCTGTAGATTCTAAACGTGCTATCATTAATTGGAATAATGCATCGGGACAATATATTCACTATAATGATGATATTGATTTAAGCCACGAACTTATTAATATGACCGCCATGACAATCCCTTTGCTACCAACCGATACTAAAAATGTCCAACCGTACACCCATATAACCAGTCCTATTCGACGGTTGGTGGATTTATTAAATCAAATAATGCTGTTTGATAATTACAAACTCGTTCAGAATATTAGTCCGTCTGCCTATCAGTTTTTGAATGAATGGATTTCGAAATTAGATTATCTCAATACGTCTATGCGGTCTATTAAAAAAATACAGTCGGATTGTAGTTTATTATATAACTGCACCACAAAACCCAGCTATCTAGATACTTATCACAAAGGTATTGTATTCGATAAAATGATAAGAAACAACGGGTCATTTCATTACACCGTATATTTAGAGGGCCTTCGAATTATGTCGAGAATAACCACTCATTTTGAATTGCAAGAATATAGTGTGAATAATTTTAAGCTATTTGTATTCGAAAACGAGGAAAAAATGACGAAAAAAATCAAGTTGCAACTTATACAATAAATATATTTTGTAAATGGTATAATAAAATGTTTAGTAAGTATATATATAATGAGAATCATATTTTTAGTAGTAGCACTGCTACCCAGTGTATTTTGCAGCAATTTAAGCGACCGTTTCGACCAATGGTCAGATAAGTTTAGTACGAGATTCGATAGCGAGGATCATAAACAGCACGTATTTAGAAATTGGATTGTGAATGATAAGCATATCGATACTACCAACGACAAGAACCTAACATATACTCTAGGACATAACCATCTTTCCGGATTGAATTCAGACGAGTTTTCTTCCTATATGGGGTTTTCTCCCGTAATCAGTCGTCCCGATAATTTGCAAAAAATTAGCAGAGATGATGTGAAAAAGGTTGTATGCGTGTCTGACTGTATCAAATCATCGAAAGATACAACCACACAGGAAACTATTGGATGCATTTCTGAATGTATGTCAAAACAAGATTATATCCTTGGTGCAGCTGCGTCTATTGATTGGGTCGATAATGGAGCGGTCACCCCGGTAAAGGACCAAGGACAATGTGGTTCTTGTTGGAGTTTTTCTACTACTGGTGCTCTAGAAGGTGCATACTATGTAAAGTATGGTAAGCTCATTTCTTTTGCTGAACAGCAGCTGGTAGATTGTGATAATTTCCAGAACGGTGGGAAAGACCACGGTTGCAATGGAGGTCTTATGGACAATGCTTTTTCTTGGATTAGCAAGAATGGGGGTCTTTGTGGTGAGACATCTTATCCTTATGTGTCTGGCACTACTAAGAAGGCAGGCACTTGTGGGACAGTGTGTGATAATATTGGGGATAGTAAGGTAGTCAGCTTCCACGATGTCAGTAAGTCTTCAGATACGGCTATGATGACAGCTCTTAGCCAACAACCTGTTTCGATTGCAATTCAAGCTGATCAACAGGACTTTCAGTTATATAAAAGTGGTGTATTCAGTGGTTCGTGTGGAACTCAACTCGACCACGGTGTTCTAGCTGTAGGATATGGGTCTGATGATGGTAGCGATTATTATTTGGTGAAGAATTCTTGGAGCTCTTCTTGGGGTCTCAATGGCTACATTAAGTTAGGACGTGGAGATAAATACAATAACGGACAGGGACAATGTGGTATGCTTCTCCAAGCTAGCTATCCTGAACTATAAAATTGACAAACTATAAATATAAAAACATAACAATAATACTTACTTATATTATTACTATGTCAAACCCAGGAAGAATCACTTTCTCTCATATATACGATGTTTTACGTAGCCTTGGAAAACGCAAACCAATTGTCTTAGGTAGGTGGAAACTAAAACACGACAATCAACTTGCTACAGTGGTAAAGTATGCAAACGAAGACCATTGTGGTGCTTGTGGAGAAACAGTTGTGCAAATGAAACCAGCTGGACCAACCAAAAAAGAGCAGCTATTACATTTTGAATATATACATATGACAACGAATACTCCACACTAAAACAATATAAATACAGGGCGGCTATAATAGTAGCCATAGTTGGTTACGAGTAGCTCCAATTGTGGGAGCGAAATTAGAGTTCGATTCTCTTATATGGCATACGATACGAAGAACGATTAAAGATTTTATAACTATAGAATATAAAAATATTTTTTTATATTCTATTACAATGAATTGGTCTGAGATATATTTGCGACGTGAAAGAAGAAGACAAAAACTGATAAGACTACTCTTTCTTTCAGGAAGACCAATATTTCCTTACTGGAAAAAAACGGTTAGTGTGTGAGATGTATAGTTCTACATACGTTATCCACCCATTTTATATGCAGTTTATTTTATTATCGGGTGCAACTTATCTTTAGTAATATATTTATTTTGCTTCGATATTATGTATAAATACTATAAGTAAGATGTTTTTTCAGAATTTTGTTTATGGATTTTTAACTGAAAATAAATGGACTTTAGTAATTTACATATTAATTATTCTGATTTTTTTTCCGTTAGAAGCGGTGGCATTACCCAAAATGTATGGTGGATTATTCGATAGGATGAAATCTGGCGGGACGGCTGATTTTTGGAATATTGTTGATAATATCAAACAAATGAATTTACCCGGCTCAGTTGCTGCTGTTTTCATCACTTGGTTTATTATCATTTTATCTTATGCTTTTAAACACCATTTAGAATCAAAACTTGCACCAAAATATATGACATATATACGAAAAATACTTTTTGAAAAAACAATTAATGCGTTCAAAGAAAATTATGCCGATGTTAAAACTGGCGAATACCTTTCTAGAATGTTAGAACTTATGAGAAATGCGAAAGAACTATTCCAATATACACTCAACCAATTTTTTCCTTACTTAATATCTGTTTTATTTACTACTGGGTTCATTGCTTATAGTAATATCGATTTGGGGAAAGTAGTTGTGTTGAGTATGGTATTATGTGTTATAATTAACTATTTTGGCGGAAATTATTTAATCGACTTAATTGCTACACGAGAAAATTATATGAACGAAGTCGTCAATCAAGGTATTCAAAATAGTGTGGATAATCTTATGAATATTTATATTAATAATGAATCCAATAATGAAATCGGTAAGAACCACGAGGCAGAAGAAAAGGGTCGAGAACTAATGACTCATATTATGTTTTCACAAAATTTAGTTATATCTACATGTCATATTATTGTGGGGTTAGCTTATGGTATCGGACTTGTTAGTATATACAATATGGTTCGAAAGAAGCAAATTACTTCGGCCGAGGCGATCGTATTTGTATTGATTTTAGGTCAGTTCGTTTCATTTAATATTGACCTGAATGCTGGATATATACATAATGTTGTTTTTAAAATGGGTATCATAAAGGCAGCAGAACCATTTTTGGAAAATATTTTTGTGGAAGAAACTCATAGGGTTAATAAAAGTGGTATTAAAACGGGGAATATTGAATTCAAAGATATTGTTTTCCGATATGATCAATCGTCTGATGAAGTTTTATACGACGGGTTGAATTTGAACATTAAAGGTGGCACCAAAAATGGTATTACGGGACGGTCTGGCTCTGGTAAAACTACATTGATGAAAATGTTGGTAGGTTTATATAAACCTGAAGATGGGAAAATTAGCATTGATGGCACTGACATCGCCTCTATGGACATTGATTATTTGCGCGAAAATGTGAATTATGTCAATCAAAAAACGCAGCTATTTGAGGAGACTGTATTATATAATATGAAATATGGCAACGATTCTCTTACAGAAGAAGAGATTTCGGCGAAACTAAAGAAATACAATCTGCACGAAGTATTCTCTGATTTACCCGGGGGAGTTCAAGCTGATGCTGGGTTGGCTGGAGGTAATTTATCTGGAGGTATGCAAAAACTTACTATCTTAATGCGAGGAATTTTGAAGAAGGGCGATATTATAGTATTAGATGAACCTTTGGCTGGACTTGACCAGATTACCATTACTAAAGTGATTGATATGATTATTGCGGAAACGGACGGTAAAACATTATTGGTTATTACCCACGATAAAGCTATATTGCCTTATATGGATAGGGTTGTTGATATCAATAAACTGTAAAATAATATATAATATTGGATAAAAAATATTATATATATTTTAATCGTTTTTGTAATCGTTTTTGCAATTGCTTTTATATGTCATCCATATCGATGTCTTCTGTTTGTGTTATTTGAAAAGAGATTGTATGTTTATTTGCTTTTTCTAGTTCCGCAAGATCGTCTTCATCCTCCACCACTTGGTTTGTGGCAAATTCGAAATCGTCAGGTTCTTCGACCTCGGAGTGAATGCTATTGTTTTGTTGCACCTTGAGAGCATCCTCTATATTAATATCTGCTCTATTTTTTAGTTGTTTGATATCGTTATCGTCGTATATTGATAGAATATCGCAGTTTTTTGCAACAGTTTCCCAATCTCGCATGCCAATCAACACGATCGACCCCTGAGTAATCAAGTTATGTCTTTTTTGTCTTCCCCTGAATTTATTGCGTATATGACCAGTTAGCTTTGTTTCAGAATTTATATATATTTCACACATACCGTGTCCAAACATCTTTGACACGTAGCCGAATTTTTCGTCTTCGCTGTCGGGAACCCGGACGTGTTCGCTTCTACCACGATTCATATGCTTGCGAGCTAAACCCTTTGTTCCTGTTCCACCGGTTGTGTTCTTTACCATTTTGATTAATATATGCTATATTTCGATTGAATATGATATAAAGTATATCATAAATGTAAATCAATTTTATTATACACCTTTGAGCAGACATCCCCACCCACCAATATTTTGGCTGAATGCTCTCGCATCATTGAACACGCCCTTCATATTAGTGACATTAGACACATCCCACTCACCAATATTTTGATTGAATGTCGTAGCACCATTGAACATATCCTCCATATCAGAAACATAAGATACATCCCACCCACCAATATTTTGGTTGAATGCTCTCGCATCATTGAACATGCCCTTCATATTAGAGACATAATACACCTCCCACTCATCAATAGGTTGATTGAATGTCGTAGCACCATGGAACATACTACTCATATTAGTGACATTAGACACATCCCACTCACCAATATTTTGATTGAATGTCGTAGCACAATTGAACATATCCTCCATATCAGAAACATAAAATACATCCCACCCACCAATATTTTGATTGAATGCAACCGCATAACTGAACATGCCCTTCATATTATAGACATTAGATACATCCCACCCACCAATATTTTGATTGAATGCAACCGCATAACTGAACATTCCCTTCATATTATAGACATCTGACACGTCCCACTGACCAATCGGTTGATTGAATGTCGTAGCACCATGGAACATACTACTCATATCATCGACCTTAGATACATCCCACCCACCAATATTTTGATTGAATGCTCTCGCAACAGTGAACATTAAATTCATTTCAGAAACATTAGATACATCCCACCCACCAATATTTCGATTGAACTCAACCGCATAACTGAACATGCCTTTCATATTATAGACATTAGATACATCCCACCCACCAATATTTTGATTGAATGCCCAAGTTTGACTGAACATCCTTTCCATATTAGAGACGTTTGAGACGTCCCAATTGCCTATCGGTTGGTTGAACGCCCTCGCTTTGAAGAACATATGACTCATGCCAGTGACATTAGATACATCCCAACCGCAAATATTTTGATTGAAGACAGTTGCTCCATAGAACACGCTCCGCATAGTAGTGACATTTGACACATTCCATTTGGAAATGTCATCATTAAATGAAGAATAATTTTTGAACATACCATCCATATCAGTGACATCAGATACATCCCAAAGACTGATGTGACCATATATTTGTTCGGCAGCACCACGATTCGTGCGCCATAGGTATACCGCCTCACGTATATCTGTAGAATTCATTATTAATTATCACTCAATGTATATTATTATAGGTAAATAACTTTAAGTATACATTTCAATTTTTATATTGTTTCAAAGACTGATTTTACACCTTTTCTCAGAAGGAAATAAAAAAAGGCTTTTAGCCCGATAAATAATTATTTAAGATTACAAATAAGATAATAAATCCTTTTAATGATCTATAAAATTTAAAATAAGATTAGAATCTAAAATTTTGCCGATGGAGTGATGAAGTGTAGGGTGGAAAGCGTTGCCAAGTTTATCAACAAGGCAATGGTCAAATTCC
>Ga0114994_10001555_pt1 | contig 16565 bp, 25 predicted proteins | sample ArcticOcean_MG_C_9_FD_87043 | JGI IMG/M metagenome (GOLD analysis project Ga0114994, IMG submission 87043) | Marine microbial communities from western Arctic Ocean - ArcticOcean_MG_CB2_152 | ecosystem: Environmental > Aquatic > Marine > Oceanic | place: Arctic Ocean: Canada Basin | collected...
ACAAACGATCCTGCAATTTTAATCTCTGATGCCAAAGAAACATTGGGAATTGACTTGACAGATCACGTATAATACGTTATTATTAACTAAGATAATAACTGAACAACAACTGGAGAAGTCATGACACATTTTAACGAAAAAGATCTAAACAAATTGAAGCACCTTATTAAAGAAGGTATTCAAGTAATGCAAGAACTAGAAACATTGCGTGAGGGTCTAAAAGACACAACTAAAGCAATTGCTGAAGAACTGGACATCAAGCCAGCAATTCTAAACAAAGCAGTACGCATTGCTTACAAAGCAGAATTCCAAGAACAAAAAGAAGACTTTAGTGAACTTGAATCTATTCTACAGGCTGTAGGACGTGATAGTTAATGAGCTATGTCGACGGGCACTTTGACAGAGATAAAGATACGATTCATGTAGTGGAACGTGTCAACGGCAAGCGGGAATACCGAGAGTATCCCGCTCGTTACCAATTCTATTATCCAGAACCACGTGGGAAATACACAAGTATTTTTGGAGACAAACTGGAACGGGTAGTATGCAACACCAGTAGAAAGTTTAATACAGAGAAGAAAATTCACGGGCACAAACGTTTGTTTGAAAGTGATGTTAATCCTTTGTTTAGGTGCTTTGCTGAAAACTATGATGCAACAGTGTCTCCTATCTTAAACACAGCATTCTTTGACATTGAGACGGACTTTGATAAAGAGCGTGGTTTTGCTCCTCCCGAAGATCCGTTTAATCCTGTTACCGCAGTAAGTGTACATCTAGGTTGGCTTAATCGTACTATTTGTTTAGCTATTAAACCTGATACACTATCTAAGCAAGAAGCAGTAGACATTTGTGCTAAGTTTGATGATACACTCTTGTTTGATACAGAAGCTGAAATGCTTAACACGTTTATTGAATTAGTAGACGATGCTGATATCTTAACTGGCTGGAACAGTGAAGGATTTGATATTCCATACATTGTTAATCGTATTTCTCGGGTACTAAGTAAAAGCCATACACGACAACTTTGCTTGTGGAACTTGTTTCCCAAGAAGCGTATGTTTGAACGATTTGGTGCAGAGAACGAAACATATGACTTGATTGGTCGTGTACATTTGGATTACATGCAACTGTATCGCAAGTACACTTACCACGAAATGCATAGTTACAGTCTAGATGCAATTGGTGAATATGAACTTAACGAACGTAAAGTTGAATACGAAGGTACGTTGGATCAATTGTACAACAATGACTTTGAAACCTTTATTGCGTATTCAAGACAAGATGTTGACTTGTTGGTACGACTAGATGCAAAGCTACAGTTTATTGACTTAGCTAATGTACTAGCACACTCCAACACAGTTTTACTACAAACAACAATGGGTGCGGTAGCACAAACAGACCAAGCTATTGTAAATGAAGCACACTTACAAGGACTTATTGTTCCTGATAAAAAGTTTGATAAAGATACAACAGCAGCCGCAGGCGCATATGTTGCAGACCCAAAGCGTGGAATGCACAAGTGGCTTGGAAGTATGGATTTAAACTCACTGTATCCTAGTATCATTCGTAGTTGTAACATGAGTACTGAAACTATTATTGGCCAAGTACGACACACATTTACAAAAGAACTACTAGATAAAGCCGCTACTATTCCAGAAGCATGGGAGGGACGTTTTGCAACTCCTGAATATGAAATGGTAATGGAGCAGAATAATAGTGAGCTGATGCACATTGACTTTGAGAACGGTGATGCGTTTGAAGCAACAGGTGCTGAAATCTATGAGATTGTATTTAACAGTGGACAGCCGTGGATTATCAGTGCAAACGGTACTATCTTTACTTACGAGAAAAAAGGTATTATTCCTGGATTGCTAGAGCGTTGGTATGCTGAACGTAAGATTCTGCAAAAGAACGCAGTTGATGCACGTGAAGAAGGTGGCGATAAGTTTGACTATTGGGATAAGCGACAGTTGGTTAAGAAGATTAACTTGAACAGTTTGTATGGTGCGCTACTTAATCCTGGCAGTAGGTTCTTTGATAGTAGACTAGGACAATCAACTACATTAACAGGGCGTAGCATTGCACGTCACATGGCAGCTAAAGTTAATGAAATTATCGCAGGCGAGTACAATCACACAGGCGCAGCTATTGTTTATGGTGATACTGACTCTACATACTTTAGTGCATATCCTATGCTTAAACCTGAGATTGATGCAGGTGAAATTGAATGGACAAAAGACAGTATTACTGCCTACTATGAAGCAGTATGCGAAGAAGTAAACAAAACATTCCCTAACTATATGAATAAAGCTTTTCATACCACAGTGGATCTAGGTTCAATTATTGCAGCAGGTCGTGAGATTTCAGCGCAGTCTGGATTGTTTATTACTAAGAAGCGATATGCGGCATTAGTGTATGACAATGAAGGTAAGCGTGAAGATACAGATGGTAAAATTGGTAAAGTAAAAGCAATGGGCTTAGATTTGAAGCGCAGTGATACACCAGCGTTTATGCAAGAATTTCTTAAAGAACTATTAATGATGACACTTACAGACAGCACAGAAGCTGAATGTATACAACGTATTATTGAATTCCGTAAAGAGTTTCGTGCAATGGACAATTGGGAAAAAGGTACGCCCAAGCGTGTTAACAACTTAACAAAGTTTCGTGGAGTAGTTAACAAATACGACCAAATGAAAAACAAAGCAATCCGTGATGGACGCAGTGCGCAGGATGTTAAAAAACCTACGCTTCCAGGACATGTAAGAGCAGCACTAAACTGGAATACGTTGCGTAACATCAATGATGACAAGTATAGTATTGAAATTAATGATGGTATGAAAACTATTGTTTGTAAATTAAAAGATAATCCACTTGGGTATACAAGTGTAGGTTATCCTACAGACGAACGTAGATTGCCAGAATGGTTTACCTCATTGCCGTTTGATGATGATTTAATGGAAGAAACAATCATTACTAAGAAGCTAAATAACTTGCTAGGTGTGCTAAAGTGGGACTTAACAGCAGGTGCTGCTAAGAATACATTTGCAGACTTGTTTGATTTTTAACAGGAAACATATATGGATTTTATTAATATAATTATAACAGTAATATCAACCTTGATCGTATCAATTATATGGTTTTATATAATGCTACTAATTGCCAAACGGTTGGGCATTAAAAAAGATGCACACATAGGTAAAATTATGTGTTGTTTAATTCTAATGGGACCAATTGGATGGAGTATTATTCTTATGATTCTTTCATATGATATGGTAGATAGAGTATTCCCAGGTCTATTAAAATTACTTGATAAAAGAAAATAGATAATACGCCCGCCAAGCCTCTTAACAATGCTCAAATTGTGCGGGCCTTTACAATTTTGAAAATAAATTAAAAAAATTATAACCCATTGAAAGCGCAATATTTTTTATTGCGCTTTTTACTTGACAAGCAAGATATCTTACTGTATAATATATGTATAGACAGTGAGAAAGCAGACCAAATGACAATATCTATTAACATCAAAGGCGGAAGCAAAACACAAAAGAAACATACTAGAACTATGGTAGAGTTTTGCATAAAAAAACTAATGCCACGTATGCGGAATCTAGAAGTAAACTTGCACATCAAAGACTTTAAAGATGATAACACAATGGGATACGCATTGGCTTCAGATTATGCAGACGAAATTAGACCTAGAGCGTTTGATGTTGATATAAATAAAAATGTAGAGTTAAGAAAGCTATTGGAAACAGTGGCACATGAATTGGTTCACGTCAAGCAATTTGCACGTGGGGAATTGTACCAAAGTTGTTGGACAGCAAAGCATCGCTGGCAGGGTAAATGGTTAAACAGTAACAAAGAGTATTGGGATCTACCTTGGGAAATAGAAGCACATGGCAGAGAATGTGGTCTGTTTGTACGTTGGGCAGAACTATACAAGTTGGGCAATCATGCTTGGACTTGGGAAAAGTAAATCATACAGGAAGTATAGACTATGAAAACTATTATATCAAAACTAGCACTTGTTTTTAATGTAGTTGTAGCAGCAACAATAGTATCTATGATTGCAGCGGCCACTACGGTGAACGCAGAAGCAGAAACTGGACATGTTAGTAACGAAACTGTACAACAGATTATCAAAGACGTAGACTGGCAAGTTAAAATGTCACGTGTGGACGTAGACTATTTCTTGTACAACCCAGAACAATACACAGAAGAGTTTTGCATGGCGCAGAACATTTACTTTGAAGCTGGCATTGATAACCATGCAGGAATGGCTGCTGTAGCAGACGTAGTTCTCAATCGTGTTAACCATACATTTTACCCAAACACTGTATGTGGAGTTGTTTACCAAGGTCAGCAACATGCTAGCGGAGCAATGAAGCGTAACAAGTGTCAGTTTAGCTGGTACTGTGACGGAAAAGCAGATACAGTTCCTAAGGGAAGTGAAAACTGGGTTCGTGCGCAGATGGTTGCATGGGAAATAATGCATGAAGATCGTTTTCGTGGAATTACAGAAGGTGCAACTCACTACCATGCAACATATGTTTCACCAGTATGGCGCAAGGATCGCGGCATGGACTTAATTGGCCGAGTTGGCGCCCATATCTTTTATCGTTGGAACTAATGAAAGATCAAACTAAGCAAAATATTAGATCCAATTGGTTTACAAAGTTTCCAATTGGATCTGATGCACCCGGAGAAAGGCACTTCCGTGACGCAGTAGAAGAAAATGGACCAATTGCAGATGGTTGGAAAGTTGAAGATGTGCTTTATAAGTTTAACAATTGGTGCTATCGTGGACAACTTGTTCCAATGCCAGAATTTAATGCTGCATTTGGATGCAGTTGCACATTTGGCACTGGAGTAAATCAGCCTTGGCCTGAACAATTGGGTGTAGTTAATTGTGGACAACCTGGTGCAAGTAATGACAAGATTGCAAGACTAGCAATAGCATACTGTAATACCTTTAACCCACAAAAGATATATGTTATGTGGACATTTGCACAAAGACGTGAATGGATTAATGAAAAAGGTTATGTACTAGCATACAAGAATCAAACAATTGACAATACAAAAGAATGGTTATACAGTCATGCGACATTGATGAATGATGTATGGGATGAATACAACTATGATAAGAATCAGTTATTGTTGCGTAGCTACTGCAAGCTAAATAATATTGAACTAGCAGAGACGCACGTCACTGAATTACCTAAAATTAACTATGCACCAGCTAGAGATAATACTCACCCTGGTCCAGATTGGCATTTAAATGTTACCGCAAACTTCCTTACTTAAAGATTGGTACGAAAAGCATTATTCACTTGGTGGATATGTTGCTTCGTGTTATGTTGATTGGAACATTATACAAAATCCCATTTATGATTTTGTGAAACTAATTGAAAAATACAAAAAAATAGACTACTTAGAAATAGAAGAATTTGCAACAGCAGATGTTACTAATAACAGCATGAGCAATAGACTTGTTATGGAAGATATGTCTAAAATTAAATATCTAACAGAAGAAATCATGGCAGACTCATTAATGTTTCATCCGCAAGTTATACATGAACCTTGGTTTGATAGATATCGTATACATCCAGGCAGTGGTAGAGCTATTGCATTATGGCTGTGTGGTTATACACAGTTTAAAGCAATATACACACACTTCGATGAACCAGGGTTCGAGCCACCTGGTGATACTATACGAATGGACAGTTGGCAAACACTCTCTAAAGAACTGGGTGCAGAAGCTCCACTAAGAGCGATGCTGCAGCCGCCTGACGCACAGACGTTTCAGGCATTTCCATCTACATACGAAGATATACTACATACTACAGACAAGGACGACATATGGGCCCCTACTTTTACTACTACTAAGCCTTGGGAATTTTTAGTATACAGTGAAGGCCAAAACTTTTTAGGATTTAAAAAAGAATGGCGTTCTCATAGTTACGATTTGTACACAGATTTACAACATAGTATTACGCAAATTGGATCCACTATATTTGAATTTAAAAACGACCAAGTTATAAAAGTTATACGTGGATACGAAGTATATTATTTCTAAAAATACATTGACTTACGTATATTATTAGTGTATAATAACATTAATAAATACAACTAAGAGGACTTATAAATGGATCGACCCTCTCTAAATACTCCGCTCCTACTAAACATAACGGAGAGCTATAATGGCATATTATTCAACTAAACATTACGGACATAACATTGGACTAAGTGCAGTGTTTCGTCAACCTAAAGCAGATCATTCACACTGTCATCTACTACACGGATACAGTCTAGCGTTTACATTCAAGTTTGGATGTAATGAACTAGACGAAAAAAACTGGGCAGTAGACTTTGGCGGATTAAAGCCACTAAAGCAATGGCTTGAAGATAACTTTGACCATAAGACAGCAATTGATCGTGAAGATCCATTCTTGTATAAATTTGCAGAACTTGAAAACATGGGACTTTGTGAAGTTGTAGTTATGGACGGAGTTGGCGCAGAGAAATTTGCAGAACATGCATTTAACTTTGCAGACAAATTAGTACGTAAGATGAGCAATGATCGTTGTTGGTGTGTAAGTGCAGAGTGTGCAGAGCATGGATCAAATTCTGCAATTTATGAAGCATAAATACGTAGTAAGAAACAACTACAGGAACCCCCAAATATGAAAATAGGTATAATCGGATACGGCTTTGTAGGCAGTACCGTTGCAAATTGGTTAACAGAAAATACTGATCATACAGTAGTAATTGTTGATCCTAAAAATCCAGACTTTGTCAGTCTACAAGAAATGATGAAGCAAGTTGAGGCGGCAATTATATGCCTTCCAACTCCGATGAACGAACATGGCGAAGTTGATGCATCATTAGTAATGGGCAGATTGGAAGAATTACGATGTAACGCTCCGCACGTTCATGTTATGATTAAGAGTACAATGCCTACGTTTAAAAATCATTCAGGAGCAATGTTTTCATCTAACACTGTTTATAATCCTGAGTTCCTAAGACAAGATACTGCAGAAGAAGACTTTAAGAATCAAGAGCTGTTTGTAATTGGTGTTCAAGCCTTGGACATCATACGAGATCAATCAGCTGAACAACACCCCGAAGCCATATTTTGGACTAATATCTTTGCACCAGGATTGCCAAATGCTGAATTTGTATACACTGATATGGAAACAGCATCAATGGTTAAGTATACACACAATGCTTGGTTAGCTACTAAGGTTGCATTCTTTCACGAGTTGAGTCATAAAATGCCAGGTGTATCTAATTATAATGAGATGACTAACATTCTTGCTAAGTTTCCTAATATTGGCCCAAGTCATATGAAAGTTCCAACTGGAAATGATGTACTAGGGTTTGCAGGCGCATGTTTTCCAAAAGACATATCAGCTATGTATGAATTCACTCAACATCGACTGCTAAAACCAGTAATGGAAGTAAACGAAGAATTAAAAAAAAAGCATAACAATGTTGGTATCAGTAGACTAACATCAGCAATACCAGATGTGCCTTTTATATTAATGATTGGAACTAGTCATACTTATGGCCAATGCGGCGCTGAGCGAATTAAAGGTTACCCACAACACATAGGCGAAGCACTTGGCATACATGTTGAGACAGCTGGATATCCTGGCGTTATTAACCAGGAACTATTACAGATGGTTAACGAATTAGATCAAGCAGGATGGTTCAAGAGTGAACATCTACAGCTTGTTATACTAGAGCCAAGACTAACAGAGAATACATCATCTCTTCCATTTGAATCAATTCTTGGCCTTGACAATTTAATAAAAACCCTAGATAACAGCCAAGGGCGTAATGTACCACTAATAAATAAGTCGAGTCTTCTCCCACCACTTTACCATGGCAGAGAAGAAGGATTACTTTTATTCTCTGGCACAACTTCGAGATTGGCAGAACATATCAGCGCAAACAAACTAGATGGCAAATATATAAAAAACAGACTTGTCCACAGACTACATTTAGGAATGAATGATGAAGAAATGGAAGACTTTAGTCCCCCTGATTTTGGAAACGCACAAATATCTGATGTGATTGACCACTTGGGCAAAGATTTAACTTATCGCATAGGAAGTATGTATAATGCTTGGTCAGATGTTAATATAATTAATGCCATTGGTCATATAGTTGAAGCACATGGTGCAAAATTTAGATGGTTTGTACATGATGAACGTGATAATTATATTGAAACATTGTATTACTTGACTTCTAATGTAACAGATGTTTGGGACCAAAGGTTGTTAGCAAGTAGTCTAATAAGAAGGCTTAAAGAAAAACACGGTAAAAGGCTTAATGAGGTTGAAGATAAAAAGGTTATGCAACATTTATTTTGTGATTGTGGACACCTTTCAACTGAAGGTGGAATTAGTGCCTCTGAGATATTAGTACCTAACGTATCTTTGGCGTTAGCAAATAATAAAAAAGAAAGATTATAAGATGAGTATTGAGAACCTTATTATTGAAAATTTAAAGGAAGTATACGATCCTGAAATTTCAATTAATGTATACGATTTGGGATTGATATATGAAATCAATGTAAAAGAAGAGCATTGTGACATTGTAATGACACTAACTAGTGCATTTTGTCCAATGGCAGATGAGATTGTAGAAGACGTAACCAATGCAGTAACTGATGTTACAGACATTGAAACATGTTATGTAAAGGTAACATTTGATCCTCCTTTTGGACCGGATAAAATGAGCGATGAAGCTAAAATGATTTTAGGAGTATAAGAACATGACATATGTTGTAAAAGATGAATGCATTAAATGTAAGTACACAGATTGCGTAGCAGTTTGCCCAGTAGATTGTTTCTATGAGGGAGAAAACTTTCTTGTAATTAACCCAGACGAATGCATTGATTGCGGCGTATGCGAACCTGAGTGTCCAGCAGGTGCTATTGTACCTGACACCGCACTTGATAAAAACGATCCAGTAGATTGGGTTGCATTAAATCAGAAATATGCAGACATGTGGCCAGTGATTACAGAACAAATAGATCCAATGCCAGATGCAGATAAGTTCAATCCCAAAAAGGGATATGATGGTCCTAACAAGTTAAGTGAGATGAGTGAACTACCAGGTGAAGGAGATTGATATGCTAGCTAGTTTTATATACGTAGGACGTGAAGCTTTGGAAATGATGTTTTTGTTGTTTATGATTACAGCAACAGTATCGTTAGATAAAAAAATGATTACAACAGCAGCAGTTGGACTAGTAAGTGGACTAGTGGGCGGACTGCTATTAGGTGAATTCTTAGAGGACTATGAAGTTGCAATGTATGCAATGCTAAGTGCATTGATGTTCTACTTGTTCTTTACAAGCTCTAATTTACCAGCACACATTAAAGGACATGTTCAATCGATTGCAAACAATAGTGCAAGCTTTTGGGCAGGAATATTTACTATATGGTTTATATTCTTTAGAGAAAGCATGGAGATTTTTACTTTCATGTTCTCAAAAACTGACCAAGTTAGTTGGACAGGGGCAGCCGTTGCAGTACTGATAGTATCAGCATTGTATAAGGTCTTAGAAAATTACAAACACACTCGTGAGTTGTTTACAGTAACACGTTATGCATTTCTAGCCTTTGGCGTATGGTTTGCATATGAGGCACTAGAGCATACTCACATAATGTAGGAGATATATGGGAAAGAAGGCAGTTCCATTTATAGCAGTAAAACGAGGACAACCTCGAAAAGTTAAAAACATGAGCCATGGAACATTCCGGGCTCGCAGACACCCAAATAGTAAGCGAGTTACTAATGGATCGGAGAAGTAAAATGAAAACAAATGAAGAAATTTTAAAAGAAGTCGAACATGTAATGGCCAAGTACATTACACCAAACGTAGCACAACACGGCGGACAAATTAATGTAATTAGTTTTGATGATGATACAGGATTTCTACATACACAAATGAGTGGTAGTTGTAGTGGATGTGCAAGTAGTACAGAAACACTTAAACTAGGAGTAGAATCTACACTAATGCATTTTATCTCAGAGATTAAAGGCGTAACAAGTGAAGATGATCCGATGTTTAATGATCCATACTACACACCAGACCGCGGAATGATGGACGACTATTAATGCCAGTTAAAGTAATTTTCATAGCAAAGATTAAAGATTTAAATGATGAGTACAAAGCATTTAGTAAGCGTATCAGAGAGCTAGGAGAATCACATCCAGGTTTTATCAGCATCACTAGTGAAGAAATTAGTGATGTTGAAATTACTATAAGTACTTGGCGTAGTAAAGAAGATGTTGCAGACTGGGCACAAGATCCAGAGCATGTAGAAGTTAAAAAACGTGCAGGAGAATGGTATGAATGGGTTAAAGGAATACATATAGATGTCTAAACAGGTTAAACCAAAGATAGTTATAGCATGGTCAGGTGAAACTAGAACACATACCATGGAAACTTTCAATAAAATACATGAATTTTTTAGTGGTATGTTTGATGTATCTCATGTTGGACATACTTGGAACCATTGCGAAGTACCAGAAAGTGTAATGGCTGGGAGGTTTTCAACATTCATACAAACAGATCAACAGGAGATTGCTGAATATATAAAAGGCAACTCTATTCGAATACCACATACTACGGGTAATGTATGGGAGAATGCTCCTGAATATCGCTGGAACAACGATGACGAGTACTGGAAAGTGCATGGAGATATTGCAAGACATGTATATGGACAAGTATGGAGTGCAACGTTAGCAGGCAACAATCCACAGGACCCACTAAGGCTTAAAATAGATCAACCTTATTCTGCGGTTATACGGGTACGATGGGATCTAGCAGTAGTAAATCGTTTGGATTTTCGTCATGCCGGACCAAAGGATCATGTTCAAATGGAAGAAAATAATGTAGACTTTTTAAAAGACAATCTAGCAAGAAAAATCTTATCTACTATTGACATAAACGAAGGACGTTCAGACGAACGTGGGAATGGAATGCCACATATGTTAACTACTGCATTTAGTCATTGGAAAGCACCAAACACTTCTTTTACAGAAGATTCACCAAGTGAGTACTGTAGTGGACGAGAACCTTGGCACTCTGGAGAATTCTGGATAGACGATTCCTTCTTTGTAAATATTCTCTCAGGAGATTGTAGAAACACCAGCTTCATCTATAATCCAGATTTTACACCAGCTCGTATTTTAGATAGAGCACTTACGATGCCAATGTCTAAAGACACACCAAATAGTCATACACTGTGGAATATAATACTATTAACTAGCAATCAGACCATATCGGCATCTTTGCCAGCAGGTGTTTTGAGCATTGCTCGTTTGCCCAATCAAACAGCTAATGTGCCATACTACATGAAACATTATGATTTCCATTGAAACATTAGATAAATACAGTAAGGAACTACAATGAATTTAAAAAAATACATCAGAACAGTACCAGATTATCCGGTAGCAGGTGTTAATTTTTATGACATGAACAGCTTGTTTGCAAGTGATTTATGGCATAAATGTGTTACTGATGTTGCAGATGGAATGAAACGCAAGACCTTAGCATTACCAACACATATTGTTGGCATCGAAAGTAGAGGATTTGTAATAGGAGCTGCATTATCAGCAGTGTTAGGCATTCCATTTGTTATGGTTCGTAAAAAAGGTGCCAAGTACCCAGGTGTACTATTAGAAGAAACATACGAACTTGAATATGGAAGTGATACACTAACATTACAAGAGGGTATTTTAGGACATACCAGCAGAGTTGTTATCGCAGATGACTTAGTTGCAACAGGAGGTAGCATGATGGCTACCAAGAGATTAATCGAACAAACAGGCGCATTGGTAGAATATGGCCTGACAGTTGTAAATCTTAAATATATTAATAGCACTGACATGGGCCTTATTGAAATAATGTCGGTAATAGAGGAAACACAATGATTGAAGTTACTGAAAAAGCAAAAGAACATATGAAAAATATATCAGAGGCAAATGATGGCAAGGTTGTCTTCTTAGGAGTTAAAGGCGGCGGCTGCGCAGGCTTTAGTTACGATTGGGGAATGAAAGCATTGGCGGAACTTGATGAATATTCAGATGAGATTATTGATCTAGAGAATGGAACCAAGCTTGCAATAGATGGAACAAGTGTAATGTACTTGTATGGAAGCCAGATTAGCTTAAAAGCAGACATCTTTGGAACAATGTTAGAAATTACTTCACCGTCAGCAGCAAGTGCATGTGGATGTGGCGAAAGTATTAACTTTGATATGGATAAAATCGAAGCAAACATGTCCAACGTCAAGGAACTGTCTGTACCAAAGTTTTAAACAATGTCAAAAATTGCAATACTAGGAAGCAGCTTTAGTGCAATAGACTTCGATTATTGTAATCAAAACAGTTGGAGTTATTATCTTGCTAAGGATTACCCGCATATAAGAATTGATAATTTTGCAAGAAGCGCACATGGGTTTGATTACTCAAAATTTATATTAGACTGGATGATAATGTCAAGTTATCGTCCAGACTTGATCATCATTGAGGTACCATACTTAGGCCGCAAGTTTAACTGGCTCAACTATACTAATAAGCAAATTGATGAATTGTACGATTTTACTCAATTACAGCTTCCTAATTTATTTCAAGCTGAAACAGTAAATGCTAGAATATTATATTGCTCAGAGATGATCATTCATGATGAAGATAACACTATTCCTTACAATGTTAAGGATGTTATAAAAACACATTTTATCTTTGGACAGTCACACCATGCACAGTCAGTTGATCTTGATACTATGCAATTAGAATCACAACTAAAGATGTTGCCGTACTATGAAGAAGAACTAGGGTGTCCAATATTTTATTACACACATGGTACTAAATTTGATGGAAATTATTCTAATTTTTCTGGGCAAACCGCACCAGAATTTATGGAACATAAAGTCCTAAATTACAAGCACGATCGTGCTCACTTTAACTCAACTGGAAACGAGTACCTTTACAACAATTATATAAAAGCAAATACTAAAATACGCAAAGAATTAGACAAATTATAGTTGACTATTTAAGTATAATCATGTATAATTACATAACATAAAAGGATAAAACAATGACTAACCCATTTGAAGATGTAAACGACTTCGGCACAGCATGTGACCAACCACCTAGTGAAGAAAACTACGCAATGTATCTTGATCTAATAGACGAAGAATATATTGAACTTCAAAAAGCACTTAGAACGCATGACAAAGTAGAACAACTGGATGCGCTAGTTGATATTCTAGTTGTTACTATTGGTGCTATTCGTGCTGCAGGGTGGGACGGAGAAGCAGCTTGGAACGAAGTGATGGACACTAACTTTGCAAAGATCGATCCAGGCACAGGTAAAGTAATTAAACGTGCAGACGGTAAAGTACTGAAGCCAAAGGGCTGGAAGGCACCGCAACTATCACAATTTGTAGGAGAGTAATGCATGATACAGTACAAAGGTAAAGACTTAGAAGAACTAAACTTTAACGAATGCATTGAATTCGAAAAAGAATTACTTAAAAAAGTTCTAGGTGCTGCACGTGCAGGCATGGGGGAAGATATCATTCATCAACTTAATGTGTTTGTTGATATGCTTAGGCACCAAAAAGCAGAATGCGTACAGAAAGAAATGGAAAAGTCCAAAAATGAAATTAAACCAGATGGTGTTGTGTTTGACACAGACCCGCCAGTACTAGAAATTATTGATTCAGATGACGAATAATATATTTGGGTGTTGGTATGAACCTGGTGATGTTGGTACCTGGTTAACTTGGTTTATCAATCAACACAATGGTTATCCTAAATTTACTAAAAAACTAAGATATGAACAAGAAGGTAACACAGCAGGGCATATTGCCACTGACTACAGTTGCTATGGATCAGATTGGCACGTAGATGAGTCTATAAAGTTTGCTGATATTAAACCGAATCTATATAATAATCAATACTTTAAACATAATAAAGAATCAAACCCAGACTACAACCATATATGTTATAAGATATTACCATGGCATAATCCACTAAGTATGAATCCAGAAGATTGCACACAAGGATTAACTCCAACTGAAACATGTGTGTCTTTACTAGAAGACAGTAACACTGATGCTATAATTATGCCTGTTGTAGAAAAAGATTATGAATTATTTGCAAAGCGTTTAGCATTTATTAGACCAAGATTTACTGTACAGACAGCAAGAGACTCATATCTTAATCGTCTTAATAGATTATATGATAACCATCTACAACAGATGCGTGTATTTGCAACAGTACATACAGTTGCAGTAGATAAGTTAATTATACACAATGATGAAACTGAATATAATAAATTGGTAAATATTCTACAACAGCCAGCACTTGAAAATTGGAAAGACCTAACTACAGATTATTACAATACTATCTTTGCACCATTAATTGATATAAATGATCAAACATTTGATAGCAGAGAGGAAACACTTGCTGGTAATGGAAGAGACCCTTATTAATGAAAACAGTATTAGTAATGTACAGCAATGGACTAAGCGGAACTTGGCTAACCTGGTTTATTAATCAGCATGCAGGGTTTCCAGATAGATTAGAACTAGATAGAGAATTTAGTGATCCTACTCAGCCGGCACAATGTACAGACTATACTACACAAGCAAACTGGTGGTATGACAACCAGTCATGGGAACAATTCATGGAGTATGTAGAGCGCATGGATTATCCCAACAATGGTGAAGAAAGAGATTACTTTTATAAACTTGCATTTAAAGTATCACCATATCACGAATTTTGTGGACCAGGAATGGATGACAACCACGGCGCCATGCCATCGGTAGCTGTTGCACATAATGCAGCGGCATATACAATTATTAATAGTAGAGCTAAAGCAGTGATTGCTCCTATTGTAAAAACTACATTTTTTAAACCAATTTATAACAGATTAGTTTCTATTAGACCAGATATTCATGTTGACAAAAACCCAGAAAACTGGTATAATAAACGTATACACAAGTACATTAACGATGTACTAAATGTGCCTGTATTTAAACTAGATATAGGAAAACTATTTACATTAGACGAAAACGAATATACACGCCTAGTAGATATGCTTAATATACCCAAGCTTGACAACTGGAAAGAGATAGTGACATCATGTGTAGAAGAAGTATACAGCAATTATAATGAAATATAAATTCATGAAAGAAAACAAAAATGGACAGCAAGTAGTAACAGAAAATGATGTTATAGAAGGCTGGCTAAATGGAGCTATATTAGATAACATAATAGTTAACGATATGGATCCGATAAATATCTATAATGCTTGGGCAGATACATACGATATAACCCCATTGCAGGCAGGTGAAGAATATGAAAAAGATGACTACATAGAACAATGTATGAGCAACTGGAGTATGCCAGTTGAATATACTAATATAAATATCGTTGAGAAACTGTTGACTATGACAGACAATGAAGAACAGTACCAACGTGTTGCCCTGGAATTAGAACTTTACTTTGAAAGAGGAATGGAACCAGTTCTCAGATTTTTAATATACTTAGTAGACTTGTGCAGACAAGAGAACATAGTTCTTGGTGTAGGTCGTGGAAGTAGCGTAGCTAGCTATTGCTTATATCTAATAGGCATTCACCGAATTGACAGTATTAAGTATAATCTAGACATTAAGGAGTTTTTAAAATGAACACAGTCAAAACAGCCCGAGGAAGAATGCTCGATATGCGAGCATTAGCAGCAAAGAACGAAGAAGAACGTGCCATTAGCAATGTTCCAATTAATGCACGTGGAGATATTATCGACAATCGTGGAAACGTAACAGTGCCACGTGAAGATGTATCTGCAGCATTTTATAAAGATAATGTTCCTGCAGCAGACGAAGCAGCAATAAGCATCAAAGATGATGAACCAGCATACGGTAAAAAGAAAAAAGCAAACCAACCAGTGGAAAACCCACTGCTAGAACTTACACGTACAGAACGTGAACGCACTGACGGCACTAAATACTTTGAAATCGAATACTCAGATGGAAGTATGTCGGAAGAAAATATTCTAGATACATAATAGGAAACAAAATGACAAAAACAGTTAAAGCAACTAGGGATAAAATTCTTGCGGAGATGATTGATCAACCTGGAATTAAAACACTGGCAAGTGGACTTATTACATTGTCAGATAAAGACAATGCAGAATCAGGCATTAGACCACGTTGGTTCAAAGTATACAGTGTTGGACCGGGAGTTGACTGGATTGATGAAGGTGCATTTGTATTAGTAGGACATGGACGTTGGAGCAATGCAATGAAAATTGACGAAAGCTTAAAACTGCATCTATTAGACAATAAAGATTTACTACTGGTATCAGACGTAGATCCAATCGAAGAAGGCAAGATTGAGATTATGCCTAAAGCTATACCAAAACGAGCCTCTGACGACACCAGTCGCGGCCTTTAAAGGAAATAAACAAATAATGAATAATTCAGTAATACCGGAACCAAAAGAAATACCGGCGCCAGCACCAATGCCG
>Ga0114994_10001556_pt1 | contig 16560 bp, 18 predicted proteins | sample ArcticOcean_MG_C_9_FD_87043 | JGI IMG/M metagenome (GOLD analysis project Ga0114994, IMG submission 87043) | Marine microbial communities from western Arctic Ocean - ArcticOcean_MG_CB2_152 | ecosystem: Environmental > Aquatic > Marine > Oceanic | place: Arctic Ocean: Canada Basin | collected...
ACATCCCCTTACTTTCGGGGGGGATTGCCGACACATTACATTACTTGGGTCCGGGACAAATGGCACAGCGATGAGCAGTTTGAGACAAACATGTTAGCAGCCAAAAAAAACGAAAACCGCCCCTGATATGTTATTTTTGTACAGTTTAAGAGGTACACGCCATGCGCGCTGCGATTATTTCGTTATCATGATTTGGTTTTCGATTGCGCAATTCTAATCAACCTTTTCAAAACTGAATCTGACACGCGCGATAATTGAACTTTCTGGACGCTTTCCAAATTGTGAAAATCGTTATCAACAACTATTAGACCTAGCATGCCCATGTTGCCATGAGGGGTGCAATGGTATAGATATACTCCGGGATTTTTAAAAATGACTGAAAAAAGCGCATTTATTTCTGATTTTCTTGAAAGTGTATTCAATTGGGGACCTGCAAGAAACTCTACATTATGCCCTTCATTTGTTGGTAACCATTCGATAGTGTCTCCTGCCTCAATGAGTGCAACTTCGATGCTGTAGGAATCTTGATCTGTAAACTCAATTTGAATAGTTTCCGCGAGAGTAAGTTTTGGGATTGCCAGAAAGATCGTTATAGAAAATAACGAGAGAAAGACGCGCATGCTTTTGGTACTCCAAAAAAGTTCACTTAGAAATTATTTGAACGTCGACTATCTCATTAAGATAAGACAATAATTGAAAACTCAATATCTTTTTAGCATAAATGGCCCCAGCTTACATCTCAGCCGAGTTATTTAGTGAATCGCACCCATTCGGTTGGCTTTGTTAATGGATAGTCGGATTTTGGTCCACTGTTATTGACCAACCCCGCTTAAGTGGTCCAGATTGATCGTGAGTGCATGATTGACCTTTTTTGGGGGTGGGGTACTGCCGCCAACTATTAGGGTTCAGCGGCGCTTGGTGCCAAGGGGACCCCTGTTTTTTGGCCGTGCGCCTTGGAGTGACGCCCTTTGCAATCAGTGTCGTAAAATTATTTGGGGGTAGGTTCGTTGGGGGGGATGCATCTGTATTCACGCACAAATTTCAAGCTCAACCGTGTCGCCGAGTGGTGCCAATTATTGATCGCATAGATTTCAGCTGTGCCAGCAACCCGATGGGTGTTCTCATTAGTTTGACCGCTCCCATTAAAAGACAACCACTAAAATATCTTACGCAACGTGCGGTCTCTATCCAAAAAATGGTGTTTTAGCGCCCCACCTACGTGGGCGGCAACCACCGCAGTTATGCTGAGTGAGGCATAAATATGGAATTCAATTGCCAAGTCGCGGACCTTTTGTGAAATCACAACGACAGCAGGAATGGCAAATATATTGAATATCAAAACACTCTGACCAGTGAACGTTGTGAATATGTAACCAGTAATCGGAATCGTCAGCAAGCTTGCAAAGAGGAGTAAATGTGCAAACTTTGTGGCTAGTTTTTCTAACTTGGTGTGACCTTCCAATGGAGACGGACGCTTTTGGAATCTGTTAAGCAGAAGAAGCAGACCCATAACAAAAACCACAGTACCAAAAGACTTGTGCAGGTTTGGTGCAGGATAATACCAACTGGAATAAAATGAGAGATCTATCATGCACCAACCCGAAACGCTCAGGCCAATCATATGTCCTGCAATCAACCAGTGCCGCAATTTTGTGCTGAGAGAATATGATTTTTTTTAATTTCGGCAGTCATCGCAGATCTCCATGCAACTGATGTGGGAAACTGCCTCGATCATTTGCCGGGACAGCTTGAGATTCTATTTGTCTTTTATTGCTTCGATTTGCAGCGTCACATCAACTAATTCAGCTTCCGGACCAAGATTGAAATCCATGCCGAAGTCTTTACGGCTCATCTTATAGATCCCTTCAAATCCGACGCAATAACCGCCCCATGAATCTTTGCCTTCTCCAATTTTCGTGATTGGGAAATTTATGTGTTTACTCACACCCAAAAAAGTTAATGTACCCGTCAAAGTTCCACCAGCAGCGTCACCACTAAATTTTGTGCTTTTGAAGGTGGCGTTTGTAAATTTTTCCACGTTGAAGAAATCGCCACTGTGAAAATACTTATCGCGGTCAGCCCAATTTGTATCAACGCTATTGGTATTTTCAAATGCCGGGCACAACCGTTCCCACACCAACTGACAATGATTTAATTTTACTTTTGATTTATGCTTGGTGTGCACTGGGACCATTTTCAATGGATGTGGAGCTTTGGGGTTGGTTAGGTTGGAATAGGCGTAGTCTCTTTTCATCTTAATGCAGCGCCATTTTATGTAATGTTGATTATGTTGGTCTTTGGATATGTTTGGAGTTGGCTACAAGCTATTGGTGCCTGTATTCTGGCCGTCGGTGTGATTATGGCTCAAACTCAAGCAAAGCGAGATAGCGTGGCGAAATCAGCCCACTCGCCGTAAAACATTGCGGCACCAAATCATCCCTTTCCCTCTAACCCCGGAAACCATAACACTGATAAAAGCGAGAAAAATCATAAAAATGCTCTAAAAATCAAGGATAGATTACATAGAATTCCTACCCTCGAAAGATCAATCTCAGTACCTCGTGTTGCGTGGCGCGTTGGTCGTGCAGCGCGATCATCGGTTAAGGGCTAAACAACAAACGCAAAGTTCTCATTAGATTTTGCCTAATAAATAATGACTATTGTATACTGTTTCAGCTAGAGCATCGTCATGCCATACGATGCCATGAGCAGGTCTTGGGTGTTTATTAATTATAAGGCAAAACCAATGCAGATTCCCAGGACCCGAGCATTAGGACTATTGGCAGCGTTGGCCAGCGTGATAATCTGGGCAGCGTTCATGCTGTCAACACGGTTTGCGGTAAAAGGTAATTTTACGGTTGAAGAGGTGCTAATCTTACGCCTGCTTCCAGCCGCCCTTATCATGGCGCCTGTGATGTTAAAATTGGGTATCATACCTCATGGTCAGCCTTGGTATCGTGCTACTATGTTGATGATTGGAGCCAGCGCAGTTACTCCTTATTTGATATCTAAAGGATTGTCTTATGCACCCGCATCTGACGGTGGCGCCTTAGCGCCCGGAATGTTGCCATTTTGGACTGCACTGGCAGCCTATGTCATGGCAGGAGAACTCCCCAGCCAGCGCCGCAGACTAGGATTGGCAATGATCCTAGTTGGAGCGGTTTTAGTAAGTCTATGGGAAGCCCTTGCTGGTGCCAGCGACAGCGCTTGGAAGGGCCATCTAATGTTTCTAACTGGGTCAGGGGTCTGGGCAGTTTATTCAGTTATGTTTCGTCAAAGTGGGCTCAGTCCTATGCATGGGCTCGTGATCGGACTATTTTGGGGTGCTCTGGTTTTCACCCCAATACTGTTATTTACTGGAAGTATTAGCTTTTCTGATACTAATTTTAGCGAAATCATGATAATGATTGTGCTTCAAAGTTTTGTTATCGGCATTTTAGCAATGGTGTTGTTTAATTATGCTGTGCAGTTCTTAGGCGCTGCTGAAACTGCTGCCTTTGGCGCATTAACACCTATTTTGGCGTTAGTAGGAGGTATGATTATACTTGGTGAAGCTGTTACGCCACTTAAATTTGGGGGCGTAATTCTAGTTGCTAGTGGGGTCTTCCTAGCTTCAGGCTTTTTGAACAAGTCCCGGTCCACTTTATGAAATTAACCTGAACAGCCCATTTGCAAAGACCAGCACAATTATTTTCACAAAGTACGCTATGGCAGTTTTTTTATGCCAGCGTCTTTCTAACAAAGCCTAAACCGACATGAACCGAAAACTCCTATTCATGACGCACTCCAACCTCAGAACGCTCTCGACCCAGAATAGACACAAGTCAAGGTTTGTCCGCAGTTGCCTCCCCCCGGACCGGGGTTCTTGGCGCGTTGGCCGCGCGGCGGGATAGGCGATCTGTGGCTTAAGTGCCCTAAAAAAACTCTAGCCGAATGAACTACAGCAAAAATCATAAACGTCCCTAGACCAACACGCGGGAACCTTGAAGCGTGGCCCAGTTTCAATGTGTTCTGAAAAAATGTCTTTATCTCGCCTCAAGAAGGCCGCTTAATTACGATGTAGACGCCTGCTGCTGAAAGCACAAAGCCAGCTAACGCAAGTTTAGTAACAGCCTCGCCCAGGACGGCCCACGCTATAAACATTGCAAGCGGCGGGACGAGATAGAGTAGTGACGATATGCTCGTGGCATCCCCCCGCTGCAGAAGAGCCATATAAATCCCTACAGAGATGATTGAGTTAGCGATCACAAGATATGCTAAAGAAATTATTAGTTCTGGGTGCCAAACGATAACCATGGTCTCAGTCGCTATGGCTACTGGCATGAGAAAGATGAAACCCACAAAGTACTGCACAAAACCGCCAATCATGGGATCAGTTTTTATCCCGTGCCACTTCTCAAAAAGTGTTGCAACCGTGATCCCGGCCAGCGCACTTAACGCGAGAAAAACCGCCACCCAAGGGCTTGGCCCGAGTGAATTGCCCGACACAATCACCAAAGCCACGCCAATAAACCCAATAATTAGACCGATCCAAAGATGCCGTCCACCACGGCTTGCAATGACGGTTGGTCCCAGTGCCGCAACCAGTATCGGTTGAAGCGACATAATAACCGCAGCGGTTCCAGCATTCATCCCTTTTTTAAAGGCAAGATAGCTCAAACCAAAATATACGCACTGCAGCAGGAAGCCAGTTACCCCTAAAACGGCCCATTGCCGAACACAGGCCGGCCAAGGTTTAGAAAACCAAAGAATAAAGGGTAATAGCAAGCACACTGCAATGCCATACCGAACCGCCAGAAGTGTCATTGGTTCGATATATGCCAGACCAAGTTTTGCAAAGGTATATCCACCGGACCAGAACATCACAAAAATGAATGGTGCAAATCGCCAGAAATACTTTTTTGTCATTCTTTCCATTTTTGTTACGACCCACGTGATATTTCTGCGCAGCAAGTTAAGCAACTAGCTGTTTTTGCTTTGTTTTGAGATGGATAACAGCGCAGTACTGACAGCAAAAGAAGAATATTACCGCTTTTACAGTTTGGCGCCTGGGAAACCCTGCCTGTCACATCCCGTGAGGTTATGGCTGTTTCTTAAACAGTTCAGGTGTGAGTTTGTGCCATTGTTTCATGGCGTGCAAGGGCGTTTTGCTGCCCAAAGCTGATTGTGCAAGCGGGTGGTTGTAAAGCCTGACATAGCGGTGCAGCGGCGTCCCCAGATCTTCGCCTGATCGAACATGGTGACGTCCTTGATGCGGCCGTTGAACCGCTCAACCATGCCGTTAGTTTACGGCGATCTTGGCGGGGTCAGCCAGTGTTCAATACCGGAAGTTGAGCAAAGCATATCAACCGCGTGCTGCCGCGTTGCAGCGTGCCTGCGCACACCAAAAAGGCGGTCAGTGAACGCCTTGCCGTTACCGGTTGAAATGGTGTGAATACGGATCGGGCATGCACGTTTCAGGTCGCCTAGAAAGCGCTAGGCATTTGCGGCTGCCTTGTTGCGACGCATGCCAATGAAGACCCATTGGGTGGTTCAGTTGATCGCCACAATGAGATAACCGCGCGACGTTTCATTGGTCATGCGTGGCAGGTATTTCAGGTCACTGTTGATGTATCCGGGCTCAGGTGCTTTCAAGTCACTGTGCTTGGATTTGTCATCCTTGCCCTTACGGTCACGAAGACGTCCCGCTCCATGCCGACGCAGACAGGGGTCTAGACCCGAACGAGACATAGTCGGGTTCAGAAACTCGCGCACCACGGCCAATAGATCGACTAGCGACAGCCGTCACGTTTTGCGCAGTGCATCCCCGCCACAGCCTGTTGCGCTGTGGTCAGGGTGGTCTGAAGACGGTGGGGGGCTGCGATGCTTAACACTGTCGCGTTTGCGCCATTTCCAGACAGTCTGCGCAGTGGTTGCATGGCGTTCAGCCAAGACCCACGCAGGTTCATCACGCGCCTGAACGGCTGCCGGTATCTTTGGTGTCGGTGTCGCTTGGCTATTACGTCGAACAAATATTGTTGTCTCCCGTCTAAATATCCCCCAGCACCGATTTGGCCAGAAAAAGTGCAGAACGACGAGGGTCTATGTGATCATCCGGGATGGAACTGGTACGCGCTTTGGCCTTTTCGATGGAAATTTTGTGAGACAGATAATAGTTAGAGTGATCCAGATGGCAGAGCCCAAACTGTATTCCCGCCATAGGGAGATGTAGAAGAAGCTGTGTAAAATAATATTCGAAGTGATGGTCAATAGGGTCAACAGGACAATCATTCTGGCGCCGTATTTTAGAGCCGTTGTATCCTCGGTTCTCCTTGGGCCGTCGTTTTGTAGGGTGAAACTTATAATAATCGCTGGGCTAATAAAAGTGACCACAGATCGTAAAAAAATGGAAGAATTCGAAGGGCCCTAATTTTCTTTTTTGCCAAACCATCTGTGTTGCAACGCCGCCGAAGGAACTGAAGGCACCACCTGCAATGGCGACCAAAACGATATTTTTACACGCCGTCGCGATAAAAACCGGCTTGTTCACCCCGACCACCATAACCGCAAAGCACATTCGCATTGCAGTGGTCAAATTATCGGCGATTGGCGCGATGCAGTAATACAGGATACCTGTCAGCCAGAACTGCAATCTCAACCAGAGATTTTAGCTGGTTCTTTTATCACGCAGCCAGTCAAACAAATACATTTCTTCCATTGCGTTGATTACAGCCATTGCAACGACTGAAAGGGCATAATAGCAGCATATTTCGTCAGGTTTTGGCGGATCGCAGGCTCGATAGGTGAGACTTGTCGCTGGCACGATAGGCAACTACGATTGCCAAGGGAAAAGGCGCGCAAATACCAGTGTCAGGTGCAATAGAATGCCGGTGCCAAAGCCCGCAAAGGCGTGTGCGCATAAAAACACAAGCGTGAATATTGTGAATATATTTATTTAAAGCAAAGCTTTTCCGATTTGTATTGTCTTGATTTCTTAAGCTCATCAAAAGCCTGTTAAAAATAGGCACAGAAAAAAATAACCGCATAATCTTTATTCTGAGGGCGCAATAATACTGTATCTGTGTGGGTCTAATTAGGTCAATATATCTAGGCTAATGGCTTAATTCGGTCTTTTGTTTGATTTGGGCAGACGCGGTTTGACGGCATGACTTGAGTGTGGGATCAAAAGCAGTGGCCTTTATGGTGTTGGATTGTGTGGTCTGCAGCGTTCCCTTTGCGGGTTATTTGTTGAGCCGTGGTTTTATATGAAATGTAATTTTTGCATTCAAGCCGATTGCCGTATGTACAGGTGTTCGGAAATTATCTATGAAAGAGGAGAAATTGCAAAGGATTTGCACCCGGTGTTGCGTATGTGTGATCCAAATGAGGTGGTGTGGTGAGGTACCTTGGTGGCGCAGTAGTTTTGATGGGGCTCTGGTTGTTGATGTCAGGGGTGTATAAGCCAATGGTTATCGGCTTTGGTGCGGCGTCGGTGGTTCTGGTGCTGATCATCGTTAGGCGGATGGACCGTGTCGATGGCGATCGTCTTGATGCGTCTATCGACCCGTTAAAGGCGGTGGGCTATTTCGCTTGGCTTTTGGTGGAAATAGCAAAGTGCAATTGGACGGTTACAAAAGTCATTCTGTCCCCAGCGTTGCCAACTCGTCAGCATATGTTTGTTGTACCCTATACCCAGCGCAGTGATTTGGCGCAGGTTGTTTTCTCAAACTCGATCACACTAACCCCAGGAACAATCTCGGTCGAGACGGAGCAAGACCATTTTTTAGTGCACGCCCTGTCTTATAACCCGCGTGACGATGTCGAACTTGCGGAGATGAATCGCCGGGTCAGCGCCATTGAAAGTGAGGCATCATGACGATGTTTGCCGTAGCTGCTCTTGCTCTGTTTGTTGCGATGGTTTTGGTGCTGATCCGGCTTTATCTTGGTCCGACGCTTTATGATCGGGTTTTAGCGGTGAATTCCTTCGGGACCCATACAGTTTTGTTTATCGGTGTGCTGGGTTTTTTGACGGGCAGACCAGATTTTCTGGACATTGCTCTTTTATACGCGCTGATCAATTTCATAGGTACGGTCGCAATCCTAAAGTTTTTTCGGTATCGGGCTATTGGTGATGCGACGTGGCTGCCAGCTGAAAAAGGATCGGACGGATGAGTATGTCAGCACTTTTTATCGAAATTCTAAGCTGGGTTTTGATCCTGTCAGGATCTTTTTTTGTCGTTGTTGGAGCGGTTGGCATCTATCGGTTTCCAGATTTCTGGGCACGTTTGCATGCTGCTTCCATCAGCGATTCGGCGGGGGTGATTTTGCTGCTTCTCGGGATGGCTTTGCAGGCGGGGCTGACCCTTATAACGGTTAAATTACTGCTTATCGGTATATTTTTGTTCATTACTGGCCCGACTTCAACCCATGCGGTTGCGAACGCGGCCCTCGTGTCTGGCTTGCGGCCCAAAGAAGCCCCGGGTCTCACTGGTGCCGAGCCGGAAACTCAATCGTCATAGGGCGTCATAACATTCAACGAACGGGCAGGCTCTCATCGAAAATCTGATAAATATTACGCTCTTCACAATGCTTGCGGCTACAGCATTTGCTGTGATCCGCACCCGCAGCCTGTTTGCGACAGTGATGTTGTCGGGGGTATTCAGCTTTTTGTCAGCTTTGCTTTTTGTAACGCTTGATGCGGTCGATGTTGCCTTTACCGAGGCGGCTGTTGGCGCGGGCATTTCGACGGTTCTGATGCTGGGTACGCTGTCGCTAACCTCGCGGTTTGAGACACCTTCTCCGCGCTCGTCTTTTGTGCCGTTCATCGTGGTATGCGTGACAGGTGCGGCATTGGTTTATGGCACGCTTGATATGCCTAACTTTGGCTCGCCCGATGCGCCGGCGCAAACCCATGTCGGACCTGATTATCTGGCGCGTATGCCACATGAAGTTGGTGTGCCCAATGCAGTGACAGCGATTTTGGCCAGTTATCGCGGCTTTGATACGCTGGGCGAAACGGCTGTTGTCTTTGCTGCTGGGATTGGCGTTATGTTATTGATAAGTGGCTTGCGGCGTCGCCGTCGTGATGAGGACCTGCCCGAGCCGGACCATGACCGCAAGGAACAGGTCTGATGCGCCATCATTTGATTTTACGTGTTATAACCAAGATGTTGGTTGGCACGATTTTCTTATTTGCCCTCTATGTTCAGTTTCATGGGGATTACTCGCCTGGGGGGGGATTCCAGGCTGGGGTCATCATGGCTTCAGGTTTTATTATATACGGGTTGATTTTCAGCCTTGAAAAACTGCAGTTGGTGTTTCCGCCTTGGCTTGTCCATAAGCTGCTGGCGCTGGGCGTGTTACTCTATGCTGGTACTGGTATTTACAGCCTGTTGGGGGGATATGCCTATCTCGACTATACCGCTCTGAGCCCGCACCATCCCGAACATGGCCAACATTTGGGCATTTTGATTGTTGAGGCAGGCGTCGGGATTACAGTCACCGGCGTCATGGTGGCGATCTATTACGCCTTTGCTGCCCGCACTCCGATCATCAATGATGAGGAATGGTGAGCATGGATCTGATGACTGCAGAGTTTATCTTGGGCCACCTGAACTATTGGCTGTTTATCGTGCTGATGATGACCGGGCTTTACATTGTGATTGCCAAAGGCAATTTGGTGAAAAAAATTGTTGGTTTGAACATCTTTCAGGCGTCTGTGTTTATGTTGTATATCTCGGTGGGTAAAATTAGCGGCGGTACCGCGCCTATTTTTCCGTTAGATATGAAAATTGATCCCAAAGTGGTATATTCAAACCCGCTACCGCATGTGCTGATCCTGACAGCTATTGTGGTTGGGATTGCCACGACTTCACTTGGATTAGCGTTGATTGTGCGTATTCGTGAGGAATTTGACACCATCGAAGAAGACCAGATCGAAGAGATTGAACAGGAAATGGCGCTTGCCGAAATCGCGCGTCATGACGCACAGTCGGCGGGGCAGGCTTGATGGCAGGCGATGCGCTAAACCATGCGTCTATGACGCTGACTGAACAGCTGCCGATCCTGCAGGTCTTGGTGCCGTTTGTCGCCGCACCGCTGATCGTTTTCATTGGCAGCCGCGCCTTGGCTTGGCCAATTGCTTTTGCCAGCAGTGTCGCGTCTTTCGTAATTGCCTCACTGCTGTTGGGCCAAGTGATCAACGGCGACGTGATCTCATATCATATAGGGGGATGGGCGCCGCCGCTTGGGATCGAATACCGTGTCGATGCCACCAATGCCTTTGTCTTGTTGTTGATCTCTGGGATCAGCAGCGTGGTGCTGCCCTTTGCCCGCGCCAGCCTGTCGGTCGAATTGCCGCCGCGCAAGCATACGCTTTTTTATGCCTTGTTCACGCTGTGCCTCACCGGTTTGCTTGGGGTGGTGATTACGGGGGATGCCTTTAACGTCTTTGTATTTTTGGAAATATCCTCGCTGTCGACCTATGTGCTTATCGCACAAGGCGCGTCGCGCGATAAGCGAGCGTTGAGTTCGGCGTATAATTATTTGATTATGGGCACAATTGGAGCGACTTTTTTCGTCATCGGGATCGGTTTTCTTTACATGACAACTGGTACGCTGAATATGGCCGATCTTGCGGTGCGGCTGGAAGGTCAGGGCAACAATCGTACGGTGCAGGCGGCCTTTGCCTTTATAGTTGTCGGTATCGGACTGAAGGCTGCAATTTATCCACTGCATTTTTGGCTGCCCAACGCCTACACTTTTGCGCCTTCAGTGGTTACGGCCTTTTTGGCTGCTACGGCGACCAAAATGGCGATATATGTCCTGTTGCGGTTCATGTTTACCGTCTTTCAACCGGCGTTTGTCGACGGTGGCATAACGCTTGAGGTGATCATTCTGCCATTTGCGATCATGGCAATGTTTGCCGCCTCACTCAGCGCGATCTTTCAACGTGATCTCAAGCGCATGCTGGCCTATTCCAGTGTGGCGCAGATTGGTTATATGCTGTTGGGCATAACATTTTTGTCTGAAACTGGCTTGATGGCGACGATCGTGCATCTTTTTAATCACGGCATCACCAAAGCGGCGCTGTTTATGGGGGTGGGTTGTTATGTGATGCAGGCGGGTGGCGGGTTTTACAGCCAACTCAGCGGTGCTGGTAAAACCATGCCCTGGACCAGTGCTGCGGTTGTGGTCGCAGCACTGTCTTTGGTGGGCATTCCGGGCACGGCTGGGTTTATCAGCAAGTGGTTGCTGATCGAGGCTGCCCTAGATCGGGGTTGGTGGTTTGTGGCGCTATTGGTGGTGGCCTCGTCGTTGCTGGCGGTGATTTATGTCTGGCGTCTGATTGAGGCGTTGTATTTGGGCCAACCGGCAGAGGGTGCAACCACGCAAGAGGTCCCACTGGGCATGCTTGTTCCGCTTTGGATCATGGCGGGCGCCTGTGTTTATTTTGGCTTTGATACCGATATCACGCTGAGCGCGTCGCGATCTGCGGCGCAGGGCCTGTTGTCGGGTTCTGTGGCCGTGCATTAAGGCGTTATGATTATGGAAACCTCGACCGCACTTATGTTGACCATGTTGATCCCTGCGCTTGCCGTTGTGATCAATCTGGTGTTGCGCAATCGCCCGGACCTGCGGGATGGGCTGACGTTTGTGGCGGCACTTGCGACCTTTGGTGCGGTGCTGACGATCTTGTATAACGAAGGCAATGGCACCACTGAGGCTTTTGTGTTGTTCGAGGTGTTGGGCGGGCTTAATCTGGCCTTTTCGGTTGAGCCGCTCGGGCTGATGTTCGCGCTTTTGGCCTCGGGGCTGTGGATTACCACGCATGTCTATGGCGTGGGATATATGCGCGGCAATAAAGAGCGTGATCACGCCCGATTTTTTGCCTGTTTTTGCTTTGCGATTTTCTCTGTTATGGGCATCGCCTTTGCCGATAATATGTTCACTCTGTTCTTGTTTTATGAGGCGCTTACCCTGTCGACCTATCCGCTGGTGGCTCATAAGGGCACAAGCGCCGCGGTTAATGGCGCGCGGACGTATCTGGGCATTCTGATCGGCACTTCGATCGGGCTGCAACTTGTGGCAATTGTATGGACTTATGCGGTGGCGGGAACGCTTGATTTCACCAAAGGCGGAATTCTTGAGGGTCATATTGCCGGGCCTATGGTTGCGGTTTTGCTGGCGCTTTACGCGTTTGGTATTGGCAAGGCAGCATTGATGCCGTTCCACCGCTGGCTGCCGGCGGCGATGGTGGCTCCGACGCCGGTCAGCGCGCTGCTGCATGCGGTGGCGGTGGTCAAAGCCGGCGTATTTACCATGCTCAAAGTCGGTATCTATATTTTTGGTATCGATTTTCTGGCGGCGACAGGTGCTTCGGTTTGGTTGATGTGGCTGGCGGCCTTTTCCATTATAGCCTCTTCTGTGGTGGCGTTGACAAAAGATAATCTCAAGGCGCGGTTGGCGTATTCGACCATCAGCCAATTATCCTACATTACGCTCGGTGTGGCTTTGGCCAGTTCTATGGGTGTGCTGGGTGGCAGTTTGCATGTTGTCATGCACGCGATGGGCAAGATCACTTTGTTCATGTGTGCGGGGTCAATATATGTCGCCACGCACAAAACGAACATCAGTCAGATGACCGGTCTGGGGCGGGTGATGCCGATTACATTTGGCGCATTTTTGATTGGGGCCCTGTCGATTATTGGCCTGCCGCCGCTGGGTGGTTCCTGGAGTAAATGGCTGTTGATTGTGGGGGCAGCGGATACCGGGCAGTGGATCATGATTGGCGTGTTGCTGGTCAGTTCTCTGTTGAATGTGGCCTATCTGATGCCGCTGGTTGGCAAGGGATTTTTCCTGCGCGCCCCGGATGCGCCAGAGACGGTACAAATCGCGGAGAGCCCGACCTTAGTCTGGTTGCCGCCGGCAATCACAGCGTTTGGTTGTGTAGTGCTGTTTTTTTATGCCGGACATATTCAGGCGTTTTTGATGCCGATTGTCACATTGAACTGAGGAGAGGCTGATGGCACAATCCCCGAGCGAAAACACCGACACCCATCCGGTTTTAGGCCGTATTTTAGGCTGGGTTGACAGGCCAGGCAGTGCCAACCGGATTTTCTGGGCGCTTGTGGTACTTTGTGGAGGCTTGTTTCTGGCGGATTTCACCTATCACAAACACGGGCATTTCGCGGTCGAAAACGTGCCGGGCTTTTATGGTATTTATGGCTTTGTCATGTTCACGTTGCTGATCTTGGTGGCAAAAACGCTGCGCATTTTCATCAAGCGACCCGAAGATTACTACGGCAAGGCGGCAGTAGACAGCGAAGATTATCCCGCAGCGCAGCTTGAGAAGGTCGATCATGATGGCGCTTGATATGATGCCCACCGCCTTTTTGTTTCTGGCAGCGGCACCGGTGTTTTTGGCTTTGCCGCAGGGGATGCTGCGGGCGATGTTGCTGCTGTTGGTACCGCTGATTGCGGGTTGGCAGATTTGGACCTTGCCAGAGGGCACGTTTGCCCAAGTGCAGTTTCTGGGCATGACGCTGGATATGATGCGGGTGGATAAACTGTCTCGTGTGTTCGGGCTTATCTTTTGTCTCGCAGCATTTTTGGGTAATCTGTATGCATGGCATGTGCGTGATACTGTCCAGCAATTGGCGGCCCTATTCTATGCAGGCTCCGCAATTGGGGCGGTGTTTGCCGGGGATCTGGTGACATTGTTTTTCTATTGGGAAGGCACGGCGATTGCTTCGGTTTTTCTGATTTGGGCGCGGCGCACCGAAGCGGCCTATCACACCGGTCTTCGTTATCTTATCATCCAGATAACTTCGGGTGTGATTTTATTGGCGGGAACGGCACTGCTGTTCCGTGAAACTGGATCAATCGCGTTCCAGACGATGACGCTTGGATCACTGGGGACCTGGCTGATTTTCTTGTCGTTTGGGATGAAATGCGCCTTTCCGCTTTTGCACAATTGGCTGCAGGACAGCTATCCTGCGGCCACTGTGACTGGAACGGTGATCTTATCGGCGTTTACTACAAAGCTGGCTGTTTATGCCTTGGCGCGTGGCTTTGCCGGCACCGAGATTTTGATTTATATCGGTGCGGTGATGACCTTATTTCCGATTTTCTTTGCCGAGATCGAAAACGATCTGCGTCGCGTATTGGCCTATAGCTTGAACAACCAGTTGGGCTTTATGGTGGTTGGCATTGGCGTTGGTACGGAACTGGCGTTGAATGGCACCGCATCGCATGCGTTCGCGCATATTCTTTATAAGGCGCTGTTGTTCATGAGTGTTGGCGCGGTGCTGTTTCGCACCGGCACATCGAAAGCCTCAGAGCTTGGGGGGCTGTACCGGACCATGCCGCGCACGGCGATGTTCTGTCTGGTGGGCGCGGCGTCGATTTCGGCCTTTCCGCTGTTTTCGGGATTTGTCACCAAATCGCTGATTTTGGATGCCACTGCAGTCGAGCATTATCCCGTCATTTGGGCGGTGCTGGTGTTTGCTTCGGCAGGTGTGCTGTCGCATTCGGGCATTAAGATTCCGTATTTCACATTTTTTGCTCACGACAGTGGATTGCGCCCAAAAGAGGCACCTATCCATATGCAGTTGGCGATGGGGATTACTGCTTTTTTCTGTGTTGCGATTGGCGTCTATCCTGAACCTTTATATGCGTTGCTGCCCTATGAGGTCGAGTTCCATCCCTACACCACCAGCCATGTGGTTGGGCAATTACAGCTGTTATGTTTTGCGTTATTGGCTTTCGCAGTATTAATGCGCACAGGTATACACCCACCCGAGATCAGGGCGATCAATCTTGATACTGATTGGGTTTATCGCCGGTTTCTGCCGCGGGTAATTGCGCAGCTGTCTGGGACAGTTGGACAGATTTGGTCATCGCTTGAGGACTCTATCGAGAGCCGTTTGGCCCGTATGATATCCCTTTTGTACCGTCTGCACGGCTCCGAGACAGGTTTGGCTCGGCCGATGCGCCCAGGGTCGATGGTGCTTTGGGTGGCGGTCCTGTTGGGGGTGACGCTGGTGGTAAATTTTATCGTCTGATCCTGTTATCTTTTTAGCATGCGGTTTGGGCGTGGATGCCAGACCAATATAGTCACAGCTGTGATGGAAAAATCCGACCACTAGGCAAGCCACAGGCTCATGGCTTGCCAACTTACGCCTGCGCAAACCGCACCGATGGCGGCATAGACCAGATAGGCGATGAAAATTTTGGGTTTGACCAGTGCCCAGACCGCCACGGCAGCGGGAATGCAAGTGACACCGCCTGCAATAATGAAACTCATCGCCGCACCTGGGCTCATGCCTTGTGTGAGCATCGCATCCACCAAAGGCACCGCGGCATAGCCGTTCAAATAAGCTGGCACACCGACAAGCGCTGCAAGTGCAATCGTGCCCAGACCGTTGCCACCCAATGCCCCGGCAATCCAGCTCGCGGGTATATAGTGCAACATCAGCGCCTCAAGCACATAGGCCAATGACAGCCATTTAAACAAGAACACACCATTGCTGGTGACTGTGTCGATAAACGTGTCGCGACGCTCTGCGACACGCCAGAATGACCAGAGCGGCTGTCCCTGAAAAGGTGTTTGCCCGCCACAGCACCCAGATTTGGTTGGTGCCTCCCGCAGAGGATTTTGTAGCAGCAAAGACCCTGAAAACGCCATTGTTGTCAGGCCGCCGAAAGTACCGATTCCAATGGCTGCCATGGCTTTGGCGATTGCAAAATCCCACCCCAGTGTGCCCGAGGTGATCAAAAACATAGCCGGATCCATCAAGGGCGATGCGAGCCAGAATGCCATTACGGCGCTGAGTGGGATACCCAGTACCAACAAGGCTGCGATGAAGGGGATCACTTCGCAAGAGCAGAACGGCGATAGCCCCCCCAGCAGAGCGGCAAAGACAATCATCTGAAGTTCGCTGCCCACAAAAGCCTTGGCAATCAAGGTCTCGGCCCCAGACGCCTTGAGAACGCCAACTGCCGTGATGGCAAATAAAATAAACGGCGCTGTGCCAAGTAAGGCACCAGTACTGAACCGCAGGGTTGGGATGAGTTGATCCGAATCAAACAGGGCCAATAGCAAAAAGCACGCGGCGATAGCGGTCCAAACAGGATCGCGCCACATGAAAGGGGATCGTGCATGATTGGTTGAGGCGTTAGCCATGATCATGGACCTCGCCGGCGTCGCTGGCATCGGCGCAGCAGGCGTTGACAAGAAAATCTGCCAGGCTGTGCAGCTGGTCATAGGCAACGGCGGCGCAGATGATTGAACGGCCTTGGCGGGTTTGCGACACCAGCCCCGCACTAGACAAAATTTTCATATGGTGCGTCAGGGTTGAGCCTGTAACACCACTGCGCCTGCCCAAAGCGCCAATGCTTAGACCCGTGGACCCTGCACGCACCAGCACCCGCAGCACTGTGAGACGCTGTTCGGACCCTAAAGTGGCAAAGCTAGAGGCTGTAATTGCAATATCAAGCGGTTCTGTTTTATTCATTTTCATATTTCTAGAAATATAAAAATAATTAGGCCTGTTAAGGTTTCATTTCTAACTTTATAGA
>Ga0114994_10001558_pt1 | contig 16551 bp, 15 predicted proteins | sample ArcticOcean_MG_C_9_FD_87043 | JGI IMG/M metagenome (GOLD analysis project Ga0114994, IMG submission 87043) | Marine microbial communities from western Arctic Ocean - ArcticOcean_MG_CB2_152 | ecosystem: Environmental > Aquatic > Marine > Oceanic | place: Arctic Ocean: Canada Basin | collected...
CTGAAGTTATGCAATTTATAGGTTCTGATGGCGGCGCCCCGCCTGCAACTGAAAAAGAATTACCAATATTCCTTATTGGTGGTGGAGCCTTACTAATTGCTGCTATAGCCGGATTTATTTCATGGGCTCGAAGACCTAGTTCTAGCTAAACACAACTGTAAAATACAACCATATCATATTCAAGTAAAGTGATAGTATGAACTTTACACGAAATTTTACCGCAATAGCTGTATGTTTTTTATTCGTTATTTCTTCATTAGTAACTCCAAGTGTTGCTACTAATCAAGAACCTGATGAGTATCCAAACGGATGGACCCACAGGCCGATTATGGAACAATTTACTAGCTTAGGGTGCTCTCCGTGTATGAGTATTGAACCTGATGTTGCTAAACTATGGAAAGAATTCCGTGAAGATCCTGCCGACCCTATTACTTTTATTTCATTCCATCAGGCAAATGGAGCATATCATGATGATGAATTTGTAAATCAAGAAGCTAAAGACAGGTATGGACATTATGCAGTTCAAGGTACACCGGATGCTCAATTTGATGGTGGATATATTGAAGAACTTGGAGGAGGAGATGGAATTTATGATACTTACAAAGATCATTACTATGAAAGTGGAGAAAGAGATGTCAAGCCTACCGAGTTAAGAGTGTGGCAAGAATTCAAAGAAGATCGTTTTATATTTACTGTAAATCTAACTTATTTGGGTGAAGGTGGAATTCATCTTCCAACGGATCCGGATGTTTTAGATTCTAGCATATATTTATTCGTTATAGAAGATGACATCATGGCTTGGAGTTCCGAAGAAGGAAAAGAAGTAATGGCCCATAATGTATTCAGAGAAACTGCATTGGATAATACTCAAGTTGAATTGCAACCTGCCGAAACTTGGACTCAAGAAATAGAATGGGTTATTCCTGAAACTATCATGTATCCAAGTGGACATGAAGACCGCGATGGTAACCCACAAGAAGGTGAACATCCTATTGTGACACCTATCAATCCGGCAAAAGTTTCAGTTATTGCAGTTGTTTACGATAATGATGATACTTCTCGAACTACTACTGCTGGTAAAACCGGAAATAGTGCAGACACTCCACGAGCCGCCAACTCAGCCACCCCAAAATCAACTGCTTATGATGAAGCAAATGACCCTCCTAAAGTTATTAATTATGGAGAAAAATTAAATGGAAATATGGCAGAGGTTAGTGCAACCTTAGAAGACGAGGATGGGATTGGTTCAGCTTATGTGATTTATAACTTCCATAATGGTTCCTATGATAATGAATCATGGGGCGTAATGCCAATGGAAATTGATGGTGATAATGTAGCTACAGCTTCAATACAATTTAGTGAGGGTAACCCTGTTTGGTATCGTATTTTACTTGTAGATGGTAAACATGCTTTTGCAGCAAGTGAAGCAAAACAATTCGAAGGCACTGGTAGTAAAGTAGTAGAAGATTCACCCGGTTTTGGCATATTATCGGTGACTGTAGCTTTATTAATTGGATTAATTAGAAGAAGAAACTAGGTGAAAACTTTTGGTTACAAAAAAAGAGGAGTCTATTCAAAAGACAAATTGGGATAATCTAGTTGAAAGTACAACCAAAACTGTAGATGAAAACCGAGTCCTATTTGCAATAGGTACTTCTCTTATGCTTATTTTGGCAATCATTCTATATGGTATGGTTGGAGGAGATAATAATGCTCCTGATTTTACTTTAATCGATACTGAAGGATCTTCTTTTTCCCTTTCAGATTATGAAGGCAAAAAAGTTGTTATTCTAGATTTCATGTTTACAACTTGTGAACCTTGTAAAAAGTTGGTAGAAAATACTTTAAGACCTTATTCAAATAAAATGGATAAGGATGATGTTGTAATTTTATCAGTTAGTGTTTTTGGTTTTGATGATGAAAACAAATTGAGAGATTTTGCCAAAAGTCATGAATGGAGACATGCTCTTGGAGACATTGATGGTGATGTTGAAATCGCATATGATGTGATTGGGACTCCAAAAATATTTATTATTGATGAAAAAGGAGAAATTACCTTTTCGCATACTGGACTTATGACTTTAGAAGAACTTGAACTGGAAGTTGATAAGGCCCTTAGTGGACAAGGTGGAGTTGTTAATCTTAAACAATCCTCTATCTATTTCTTTGCTGTTGGTGCTGGAGTAATGGTATTCTTTTCTCCTTGTTCTTTCCCAATGTTACCAGGATACATGTCTTTTTACTTGGCTAATAAAAAACAACGTACTGGTAAATTTGATGAAACTGCAGCTAGAGAAACGTTACCAGACGGTTTGGCTGCAGCTGCTGGTTTGACTGGTGTACTATTACTCATCGGTATTTTGTTAATTCCATTCATAAGCATAATAGGTGGATTTGTTCCACTACTAGAACTAGTTATTGGAATAATGATTGCCGGACTTGGAATTATGATGGTAATGGAATATGATTCTGAACCTATTGTAAGGCCATTCCGAACTTTAATGTCGACTATAGGAAGTTTACCACCAGTAATTGCTGCAGCAAATGGAAGCGAAAAAATAATACAGAAATATTGGTCTAAGGATTTTAGTTTTTCTGGAAATTCAGATGGAACTCGAGTTGGTCTCTTTTGGTATGGTGTAGCTTATGGTTCTGCAGCTGCCGGTTGTGTGGCTCCAGTTGTAATTGGATTGCTTACAGCCAGTATCGGTAGAGGAATAATTACAGGTCTTCTTGTTTTCTTAATATTTTCATTTACTGCTGGAATGTTAATGGTCGGATTTACTATGTTAGTAGCAGCATCTGAAAGTACAATTGTAGATAAACTAAAGGCATCCACAAGACAAATAGAAATGGTTGGTGGAGTTGTAATGATAATAGTCGGATTATACTTGATGTGGTTCTATCTATCAACCAGTGTTTTCTAAATATTTAGTTGGTAAAGGCGGTTCGGGAACTAGCTCTTTGTTCAACGATTTAGTGCCGACACTAATCAAAGTTGTTTCTTGATAAGTCTCTGCATTTGTATAGAGATCTTCAAAATATATCGGCCGGTGTGCTTTACTCTCATCATCATCAATCGGATTGTTGACTGTTAAAATCCCATTTTCTTCACCAGTAATTATAATCCAATGAGGTATATCTTCATCTTCTTCCTCAAAAATAATAGTAGATACTAGTGCGAATAAAACTCTATCAGATTGAAGGCCTTCTCGGATATCTTGTAACGTCGGTTTTCTAATTTCTTGTGTTGTACCATTCAAAGAACAAGTTCTCTTTTGCATATCATAAAAAAATTCAAGATAGGATATGCTCCCCTTGAGTGATTTTACATATGTTTTAGCTCTCTCAATCAAACCAAGGCCTGGATTGTCAGTTATTATGTGAACATTAAGACCTCTTACTACCAATGGTGCTGAAACTCCATAACGACCGGTACCATACATCTCTATAGAACTAGTTTCTCTCCACAGTTCAACTTCTAAATCTCTATCCATTTCACTTATGAAGTTGAAGTATTTTAGTGCCATTGCTACACAGGCTGGGCCACAGCTGAAATCCATAGTCTGTGTGTAGTGAGGGACATCTAAGCGCATTAGAAGGCCATTAAATGCCTCAAATAATAGTTATCTACTTAGATATTATTGGAAGAAGGCTATTGGCTGCAGTCTCTGCTGCGTTTGCAACATCATCGAGTCTCTGTATTAAGCGATACATGTGAGCTGCTGCCAAAGGTTGGTCATCCCCATTTGTGAATACGTATGCTGCGGCCTTAGCTTCGACTAAATCAGCTTCATGTTCTAGATCATTGACTTTACCTATGTGTTGATGCATAACATCCTTTTCTTTGCTAGCAAACGCAGATTCCAAAAGATATTCAAATCTTCCCACCGTCTTTCGATATTCGTCTACTGTTGCAGTTACTGCATCTGCCAAATTCAAAACTAATTTTCGTGCCTCCGAATTATCGTATAAATCTCGGAAAGACAAAATCTCTACTACATTCTCTGCATAATCGGCTATTCGATCCTGTCGTGAAACAAGCTCCAGAAAGACCGGTTTGTCAATAGCCAGCCTTACACTACCGCGCAGTACATCTCTTATCTCACTTTTGATTTTGTCGGCTTTTAATTCGGATTTAGATGTAGCCTTGATAAGATCCTTAATCTCTTCGCCTTTACAAGCTGCTTTAACACAATTATTCATGTTTTCAACAGTCTTGAAAACGCACTCTGCATGCTTATAATATGATTTGAATATGCTTGGACCAATTCGACTTTCAAACAATTTCATTGTTATGCTCCATTCCCAAGTTCAATTTCAACCTTTGGGCCTGATTTTATTGAATGGTAGACAAGCCAGATTATTACAGACATAATAATCAAAACGGAAATAATGAAACGTGTTTCATTAAGCCCGAATATTGCATACAAAACCATCGCTCCAATGCCTGCTGCAGGTATACTTGCGACCCAGCTAGCCGCTATTTTGCCAAAAACACGAAAGTCAACTGAAGAAGCTCCTCCTGCAAGTCCAACTCCGACTACTGACCCTACAAGTGTATGTGTCGTAGATATTGGAATAGCTAAAAATGGCATTGAAAAAATAAGTACAGTTGTTGCTGCAGCAAACTGAGCTGCAAAGCCTCTAGTAGGCGTAATGTGTGTAATCTTTTCCCCAATAGTTTTCATTACACGATAACCCCATGTTGTAATCCCTATCACAATTCCTAAACTTCCAAGAAGTACTAACCAAAGTGGAACTTCAGCTTCTGAACCTAACGAACCACTCTTGAAAACTTGCCAAACGGCAGCCATAGGTCCGATTGCATTACTCCTATCATTAGCACCATGTGCAAATGCAACATAGCAAGCTGTAATGATCTGTAACCAAACAAAAATTGTTTCAACACCTTGATATCCACTTTCCTCAAACTCATAATTGCGTAAAATTGCATAGAGAATAGTGCTGCAGAATAGAGCTATAACTAGAGCTGCCGCCAAACTTTGTGAAGGCAAACATGATTCCAGAGAATTCATGAAACTTAAACCTTCGGCACAATTCTTTGAAGGAAGCCAACTACTAGGTAAGATATACTTGAGAGCTTTGAATTGGAGTGCAAGACTAAGCACAAAGAAAGTTGGAAGTGCCAGAATAGGTGCCATCCATCTTGATCGTGCAACCGGATCTTCAGTATCTAAAATCATCGTTTTGATAATGTAAAAAGTGCTATAGGCTAGGATTCCACCAAGAAGGGGAGATGCAATCCAGCTAATGACAATTTGTCCAACTTTACCATAATCAATCAAAGCGGGATCAATGTATATTCCAATACCTACGATTCCGCCCACAATACAGTGTGTTGTAGATACGGGAAGTCCATAACGCGTAGCTAATGTAATCCACAATGCCGCGGCAAGCATTGATGCAATAAAACCATAGTAAAGCTCAGTTGACAATTCAGCCATATCTTCTTCGGAAATAACCAGAACTCCTTTACGTACTGTATCTGTAACGGCATCGCCTGCAAAGAAAGCACCCAAAAATTCAAAAACTGCAGCAATAATTATCGCATTTCGCAATGTTAGGGCCTTACTACCAACACTAGTGCCCATTGCATTGGCCACATCATTGGCCCCTATGTTCCAGGCCATATACCCTGCAATCAAAATTGCTAGAAATATCATCAGATCTAATCCAAACATGAAGGTTCGTCAGATTACACATAAATAAATATATGCTAAATATTATATATAGACTACATATATTTGTGAGCACGGAGATTAATAAAAACTAATGGAAAGTAGAAAATTACAAAAAACGGGAGGATCCACTCTAATCGTATCCCTGCCAAAGAAATGGATAACCAAAAATAAACTTGACGCAGGCTCTGAAGTGCGCCTGACAATCCAGCCAGATGGCACGATAAACATTGATCCCGGTACTTCAGATATAAACAAGAAGATATCTACAGTAAAGTGTAATAATGAAGAAAGTCAACACCTGTTCAGAGACTTGATAGGCGTCTATCTTGCAGGAGGAACTGAAATAAAAGTTATAGGAAGTCCTCGATTGACCGTTGAAGAAAGAAAAACTATACGTAAATTTTCGGCAAGCGTTATTGGGTTAGAAATAATTGAAGAAGAAGCAACTCAAGCCATCCTAATCGACATGTCTAATCCTGGCGCATTACCTCTCAGAACTGCAATCAAACGATTATACAAAATTGTTAGTGCTATGTATAATGATTCTATCCTAATTCTAGAAGGCTCAAAAGACTTAGCAGCAGACGTTGTTGATAGAGATAAAGAAGCAGATAAACTACAATGGTTTATTGAAAGACAATTAAATATGATGCTTGATGATTCGAGTTTATCACGGCAATTAGAAGCCACCTCTTTTGAAGGTGTTATTTACTCAAATGTTGCACGTTATCTAGAAAGAATTGCAGATCATGCATGTAGACTGGCTGAGATTGGTTATGTTGCAGGATTAATTCCTGGAAGAAAAATGCTGCCATTAGCAAAAGATGCCGGAGATATCATGAAGGAAGCTATGATGAGTTTTATCAATAATGACCCCCGTAAAGCTACAGTTATAATCGATAAAGGAAAGAAAACCATGCAAAAGGCACAGACATACTTCGAAAATAAATCAAAAAAAGAAATAGAACATCCTCTCGAATTTTCAATAGCCATAGATGCCATTATGAGAACAATCGCATATTCAACCGATATTTCCGAAGCGGCAATAAATTATTCAGCAAAAAAAGAAAATAAATGATATCACGACTAATACTTATGCGTCACGCCAAAAGTTCATGGAAATATCCTGAATTAAGCGATCATGAAAGGCCTTTGAACAAAAGAGGACGAAATGCTTCAGCAAAAATAGCTAAGGAGTTGATTAGACTAGAATGGATCCCTAATAAATTATATTCAAGCGATTCCACAAGAACAAAGGAGACTTGGAAAGGAATGAATAAGTACATAAAAAATGTAGAAATTGAATATTCTTATGAATTTTATCACAGTAAACCAAAACGAATTATGGAAAACATACCCGATAATTTAGAATATAAAACGATCATGGTTCTTAGCCATAATCCCGGTTGTGCTGATTTTTTAGCTCATCTATGTAGTGAATGGCATAGAATGCCTACTGCAGCTGCCGCCTTACTTACAATAAATAATCCAAACGAATCTTGGAAAATAAAAGGAAATTGGAATTTAGAAGAACTTATTCTACCAAGGGAACTTTAGAGTGGATATTACAATAATTATCTTAGCAATTATAGCCTCATTTACGGCCGCAGCACTAACTGTACCGGCTGGGTTTGGATTATCTACTATGCTAACGCCAGTAGTTCTGATGTTAATGAGTCCGCATGAAGCTATAGCGGTAGTTGCCGTAGTACATGGCGCACATAATGCCGGAAAATCATGGTCTTTGTGGAAGAATATAGATTTTCAAGCCTTCAAACATTATGGAATATGGCTGGTTTTAGGGGCAGTCATAGGTGCTATCTTACAGAATCAAGTACCTCAAAAACCTCTTCTGGGAATAATTGGTGTTTTTCTAATTATTCTTCCATTACTTACTCTAAACAAAGCATGGAAAAATTATAGAATTCCTGAGGAAAAGGATAGAATTGGTGGATTTGGTTCCGGTTTTATGGGGGGCTTATCAGGCCATCAAGGGGCATTACGAGCAATGTTTCTAACGAATAAGCTTCCAGATAAAATGGCATACGCTGCTACTGCAAGTATTTTTGCACTATGTGTAGATTTATCAAGAATTCCAGTATATCTTTTTTTCCGTTCTGAAAACATTACTTCTAACATAGAATTAACTTTTGCTTTAGTTATTGCTGCTTTAATTGGCGTACGTGTTGGGAAAAAATGGCTAGAATCTATGAAATCTGAATCAATAAGAAAAGGAATAATGATTGGAATAATCGCTAGTGGTTTCTTCTATTTATTTGAAGCTTTAGCTTAAATCTAAAGTATTTGTTCTAAAAATAATTTACTTCTTTCTTCCTTAGGATTCTCAAAGAAAATATCGGGAGTTGATTCTTCAACTAAATGACCTTCATCAAAGAACAATATACGATCTCCAACTTCTTTTGCAAAACCCATTTCATGAGTTACAACAATCATAGTAATATCTCGCTTAGCTAAGTCAATCATAACATCCAATACTTCCTTAATCATTTCAGGATCTAAGGCTGAAGTAGGTTCATCAAATAACATAATTTTCGGATCCATAGCTAAAGCTCTAGCAATTGCTACTCTCTGTTGTTGACCTCCAGACAACTCTGCAGCATATTTATTCTTCTGTTCAGGAATTCCTACTTTTTCTAACAGATCAAGGCCTATTTTTTCAGCCTCTTTCTTCTTCAATCCTTTTACTTTCTGAGGGGCTAACGCTATGTTTTCTAAAACAGTCAAATGAGGAAATAAATTAAATTGTTGAAATACAAAGCCTATCTCAGTACGTAACTTCTTCATATCAGAAATATTTGTGTTCGCTCCAACCTCTATGCCATCTATTTCAATTCGGCCACTGTCATGAGGTTGTAATTGATTCAGAGTACGGATAAATGTTGACTTGCCTGAGCCAGAGGGGCCCAAAATAACAATTATTTCGCCTTGTTTAATATTTACATTTATACCTTTCAAAGCCTGAAAGTCTCCAAAACTAACAGTTATGTCTTCCGTTTTAATTATTGATTTTTCCGTCATGTGAGTTCGCCTCCGCCTTCTTTTACCAAACCTAGACCCTTTTCAACCCGTCTACTAATTTGAGAAAGATAAAAGGATAGGATCCAAAACATCATCCCTACAAAAATTAATGCGTCAAAGTCCTGCCCAATGAAATCTCTTTGGCTTGGGATGTCTTGTGCTATCTTAAAGGCATCTATAATTCCAAAGTAATAAACCAGTGAGGTGTCTTTAAACATTGCAATCATCTGGCTTACAATGGCCGGTAATGTTATTCGAATAGCTTGCGGCAACTCAATTTGTAACTTAATTTGGACTGGAGATAAACCAAGAGCAGTTGCAGCTTCATATTGACCATGTGAAACTGACTGTAGACCTCCTCGGAGTATTTCTGCAAGATAACAACCAAAGAAAAATGCAAATACCAATATAATTCTCGACGCAATATCGGCTTCCCAAATTGGATTCATTAAATCAGGGAATAAAAATTGTGCAAAAAACAACCAAGCAACTAAGGGACCGGCGCGAACCAATTCAATAACTGTTACACAAGGAATATAGAACACAGGAAGGGGGCTGCGCCTTCCAAAAACTAAAACTATACCTATACCAAAACCAATAAACAAAGAACCAAAAGCAAATATTAAATTAAGGACAAAACCACCCCATGCTGAAGGCCTTACACCTGACTCTCCTGGTGGATTAAGAATTAGTAAGGTCCCAATAAATCCAAAAAATGAAAAATATATCAATACAGTTTGCCAATAATTTATTTGATATTCTTCTAATTTTGAACAATAGGTGTGTGTAACTAAATACGAAACTAAACCAATCATAAGACCACCTAATAATCTAAATAAGGATTCTGTAGCATCATATCCTCTATTACTAATTTCATCACTAAATTTGTTTGAATAATAATCCGTATCATAAACCAAAGCCCAAATTGCAATTGAACTGAAAATTCCATAAGGAATCAAAAATTTGTACTTTTTCTCTCCTAAAGTGCCATAACCGGAACATACAATTAGTAAAATTGCATAAAAGGGAGGCCAAAATCTCCAAACTTGATTACCAGTTTCTGGATTAATAAAATAAGGTCCCAAAAGTAAAAGTCTTCTATTCTTGAAAATCATTGTCCAATCCGTTTCTATGAGAAAATAATTAATTGTTGTTGATATTAGAGAATAGAAAATGTAGAATGAAAAAAAGGTCAATAAAGTATTCCAAGAAGTATCGAATAACTCATTAGAATATAAGTGAGCTAAATATACAAAAAATAGTAGAGAACCGGCGTATGAAAATAGAGAAACAACACCTTCTGTGTTAAGTGAAAAATAAACAAATATCAATCCTAAAACTATAGAAAAATGTGCATTGTATTCAAATTTGGGAACTTTATTAAAAAATAAATTAAGAAGAACAGTTAAATTAAACCATTTTTGTAATTTTTTAGATACCTGAAAACCTCTTATTTGCTTTTTAAACAGTTCTGGAAGAAATACAAAAAATAATACTGCCAAAATGAGTAAATTGAAATTCATATTTTCACCTTTGTTACTGAATTATTTGTATAATTCATTATCGTGGAAATAACTAAACTTCCTGACTGATAAGTGATAAGAACAATGATGAATACCGGAACTGCGTGTCCGGCATTAGTCACGATGTTATTCAATATAGAATAAAAATCACTGAAACCAACTAATATTGCCAAACTCGAATTTTTCCAACAATTAAGATATTGGTTCGTTAGTGATGGAATCATGCTGCGTAAAGCTAGCGGTAGTATTATGAGCTTAAGACGCTGATAACGTGATAACCCTATGGAAATAGCAGCTTCAATCTGACCCCTAGATAAAGACTGGATACTTCCTCTAACTATCTCAGCTATTTGAGCTGCAGTATACAGAGTAAGACCTATCATTAAAGTTAGGAACATTGAAGATACTCGTTCAAACGTTCCCTTTTCCCATCCCCATTGTCCCCAACCTACTTCTTGGCCATTCTTTTCAGTTATCAAATTAGGTTGGTAAACGGTTATAGACAGATAAAATAAAATTATTACAATGAATATTACTAAAGCCCACATTTGCATACGGAAATGTCTAGCCTCCAACGTAGAGTCTTCAGTAAAGGTGTTTAATCCACTTGAATCTAAATTCGAAGTAATAATTGAACTGTAAATTAATAGAAATATACTCAAAATAAGAATTGAAAAAGATTCAAGTGAAAGAATTCCATTAAACGAAAATGAATAATTCCATTCAAGAACTCTGAACATACTAAATAAAAATAGCAAAATTGAAAAAGAAAAAACTAGATCGGAAATAACGGGTTCAAATTTTTTATCCAAATAAGAAAAGGGTCTCTTGAGTAATGCTACAAAATTCTCAATTATTATTCTTATATCGTCTATTGATACAAATGTCAAATTTTTAGAAGGTTGGGATATCTCACCAGACTTTTCTAAAAAGATTCTTTCTGTAAAACGTATATAAACTCTAAAAAACAATAATAAACCAATTGCTGCAAGGAAAAAAGACATTTCTTCAATAACTATCTTAGGGAAAACAAAACCTCTATTACTCCAAAAAATCCAACCAAAAAGATTATTTTGATTAATTTCTCTAAATGAATCAAGTGTTGTTACAAACCAGACGGAGACTAAAAATAACTGAACTAAAAGTGGTAAGTTTCTAAATAAGTCAACATAAGTTTTAGCCAAACTAGATAATAATTTATTACTAGATAAACGAAGAACACCAATTAATATTCCAAGTAATGTACTTAAAATTATACTAACAAAAACAACTCGAAGCGAATTTAGTAGACCAACTCTGTAAAATGTCCAACGTGGATCTGTATTTTGAATATCAAAAGGCCATTGGTTAGTGAGTGGCTTACCCATGCTAGCATTCATAAAATCAATATCAAAATCCCACGAACTATCAGTTTGTTTGAGCCATAGGACGTGTAATAGTAGATAGCTAATAAATGGGCTGAAAATTACGATGGCTAAACCTTGAATTCGCAAATTATATCTTGATTGTGTTATTTTACCTTTCTGTAGATTATAAAGTTCATAAAATATAATGGCACATAGAAAGAAGGTAATGTAGATACTGAAAGATTCAATTGTATCTGCTCTAAGATGTATTGGCAAATTTTCTAATGAAGTCAAACGACCTGGTGTGAGATTTAATAAGGATTGATAGACAAAAGTTTTAGAAAATGAATAATAAAAACCTAAGCTAATAACTATAAAATAAAAATTATATGAATTTAACTCTGTAAACAATAATCGGTAGTCCGAATACCTTCTATCTGACTTTTTTATCGACATTCAAAATTCACTGAGTAAAATCCAGATAAGAAGGGCTTTTAATATCGGGGAGCCCCGGAAATAAATCCGGGGTTTCCTCACTTACTAGTTTCTAACTAAAATTAATAGTTAGAAATTTACCTCATCGGTGGAGCGTACTGAAGTCCGCCTTCCCAGTAAGGTGCGTTCATTGTTCCTGCACGATCAACCAAACAGTTAGCCATCGCTCCAGTTCCATCACAAAATGAACGATCATAGGCTTCGTAGTAGTTACCTACTTCTTTCAAGACATCTTGCATCCAAGTTGCAGATAGCGGGTTTGTATCCGTACCAAGACCAAGGGTATTGTTTAACAAACGACCGAGTGCTGGATTTGAAAGATCTGCGGCAGCATAATTAGTGCTGTCTATTCCAAGTTCTTCGGCTGTCAACATACCAAACCATACCCAAGTTACTACATCGTTCCAGTCATCATCATTGTCACGAGTAGCTGCACCTAGTGGTTCTTTGGATAGTAATTCCGGCATAATTGCCATATTGAAAGTTGTATTGCCATCTTGGTTAACTCCATATTGCTGAGCAACCATGTTAGACATATCTCCAGTCCAAGCGGTACATTCTTCATTTACGAATTTGATTTTAGCTGCTGCATCATTTGCAACACCAATTACAGTATAATTCAAATTATTAGTTGTAAAATAATCTGCCAAGTTACCTTCTGTAGTTGTTCCGGTTGTTGTACATACAGTTGCCTGGTCAAGATCCATTATTGAAGTTGGGCTGTTAAAAGCATCAGCATTGACTAAAATTCCTTGACCATCATAAAAATTAATTCCTGCAAAGTCTGCATTTAAGTCAGCATCACGAGAGGTTGTCCAAGTTGTAGTTCGAATTAGAACATCTATTTCTTCATCGGCTAGTTTCTGGAAACGATCTCCTGCACTTGCTACTATATATTCAATATCTGTAGCCGGGTTCAGACCAATTGCAGCCGCAATAGCTCTACAATATTCTACATCCAATCCGGAGTAAACTCCAGTGTCTGAATCTAAGTAGCCCATACCGAATTGTGATGTTTTAATTCCACATTTCAATGAACCACGCTCGATAATAGTATCAAGAGTACTTCCATTTTCAGAGCCTACGGGTGTTACTGTGTCATCTATTGTGTCTACAGTATCATCTCCGTCGTCACTAACGCAGCCGGTAAAGGCGACGCTAGCCATCATGAGCATTGCTATTAGCGCGTACATTTGCTTCATCATTTCCGTTACTTTGCGTAGTATATAATACTATTTTTTTTAAAAAAAACCAAAAAAAAATTTTAGAAAAAAAACTATCTAAGCCTTTTGTCGACGATAAAATAACAATATAATTTTCTTTATTATTAATTAAAAAATAGAAAAACATGATAATTAGGGCAAAAAAAAAATACGGCATTTACCTAATTTAACAAAACTATCAAAATGGATAATGCCTAAAAAATACCCTTTTTGACGTATTGGAATTCGGTCAAAATATATGCCATCTATAAATAGAGAACTCTAGAAATACGCAAAGAGGCGCATTAAGACGATGACACAAAATCGATTGCAGAAGAACGGCTTTCCAACGGTTAGGCCTTTTGCGAGCAAAGAAAGCATGCATTACGAGCTTGCCTTTTGGATGTGTTTTGTCGCTTTTATACTAATAGGCGTTTATGTTAAAGTTACAATGGCTTTAGAACTGCATTGGATCTTTGTAATATATAGTGTTTCACTAGCTACCTTAATCGTCGGAAGATATGTATTCTTTATGTTATACACTCCAACCTTAATAGCAAAAGGTAAATTTCAACCTGAAGTAAATGCAATTATAACTTCTTGGAATGAATCTAAAAAAGTTTATTTGACTGCAAAATCTTTAGTAAAAGGTAACTATCCTAAAAATAAGCTAAGAATAACTATTGTAGATGACGGAAGTACTGATGACACTAGCTATTGGCTTTCAAAGGCTGCCAACGAATTTGGATGCAAAGTTATTACTTTAGAAAATAATATTGGTAAAAGGAATGCAATTCGCACTGCCCTACAAGAATGCTCAAGTGAAATTGCAATATTGATTGATGCTGATGTAGAAGTAGCTAAAAATGGGATTTCTGAGATTGTTAGAGGATTTAGTGATGATAAAATAGCAATCGTTTGTGGAAATACAGGAGTAGGTAATGCAGATTCTAATTTACTTACAAGAATGCAAGAATTTTATTATTATTTAAGTTATGGACTATTCAGGTCAGCCGAATCATATTTCAGAACTGTAGTTTGCTGTACTGGCTCCTTTTCAGCATACCGTACTGAAATCTTGAAGAATGTAGCTGATGAAAAATGGGTAAACCAAAAATTCCTAGGGAAAGTAAGAACATATGGTGATGATCGCAGCCTTACTCGATTGATTTTAGCTAAAGGATATGATACTGTGTATCAACCTTTTGCGAATGCATTGACCATAGTCCCAGACTCAATAAGCACTTTCATTAATCAACAAAGCAGATGGAGAAAGGGATACTTATTCGAAGCTATTATGGCTTCAACCCACATGTGGAAAAGACCAATAGGTGCCGTAGTATTATTTTATCTAAGTTTACTAATGTTAGTAATGGGTCCGTTGGTTATGATTTATTTCTTAGTATTGTCTACTTTATTGGTTGGAACTATGCCTACTGGATATGTTACGGCCATCCTTCTTATCTCAATATTACACCAAGTTTTCTTTGCAATTTTTAGAGAAGCAAACGTAATTAAGATTGGAGCATTTGCACTTCTTCCGGCCATACCTTTCTGGGTTTTTACCACTATAATTCTGATACCTTTAGCTATTCTTACTATCAGGCAGAATAGTTGGAAAAGAAATAATAATAAGAAACCAGTGGCATAACCTAAGCCATGGGGCAATCCGTAAAAAAACTAGGACTTTCCGAGTTAAGGAATAATCATCCAAAATATAATTTTTTATCAGGACCTTACTTAATTTGGAAAAATCTAATTAATTATTTTCCAGCCCTTTCTAATTTTATCCAAAGAGATATTCGATTAAAGTATCGTAATTCATTATTTGGATTCTTTTGGAGCTTGTTAGAACCACTCATACTTTCTGGAGTTTACTATATTTTGTTTATAGTTATTGTAGGAAAAACAGAACCCGAGTATCCACTATGGGTGATTATTGGAGTCATTACATGGACCTTTTTCTCAAAAATTATGAACGGGGCGATTGTCGCATTAACCAGGAATGGTGAATTAATAAAACAAGTCTATTTGCCTAGAGAAATATTTGCATTTTCAATTACTATATCAAACCTTATTATTGCAACTTTCAGTTTTCTAGTAGTAATACCTTTTATGATTTATCTGAATATTGCCCCTACTTCTCAACTTATTATGGTTCCTTTAGGACTCTTTTTAGTTTCATCGTTAGGTCTAGGACTAGGATTGATGTTTTCCGGATTAAATACACTTAATAGAGACGTTGAACACTTATTTCGGGTTATAACTAGAGCAGGACTGTTTCTATCTCCAGTAATGTGGACGGTCAAAATGTTGCCAGAATCTAGGCAAAGTATGATTGAATATTTGATGCTGAATCCAATGGTAGTTCCAATTTCAATGATTCGTAGTGGTTTTGATGGAACTGAATTAGGAATTGACTCTTTCTATATTATTTATTCGGTTGTATTTTGTTTAACGTGTTTAATACTCGGATCAATGATTTTTAAACGTTCTGAAGCTACAGTGGTAAAATATTTATGAATAAAATAACAGTAGATGTAGATAATATTACTATTCAATTTCCAAAGACCAAACCTTTCTTCGGGACTATTGAAAATTCTATTTCTAGTTTTTTAAAATTAGAAGCGACTGAAACTGACGATTTTATTGCTCTGGATGGCGTTTCACTTCAACTCTTTGAAGGTGAAATAGTCGGTATTATCGGTAAAAATGGTTCAGGAAAAAGTACTCTTCTGAGAACCATATCTGGAATCTATAACCCAGATAAGGGAATGGTACGTACCAAGGGACAAATCTCGCTCTTGGCTCGCTTAGGAATTGGATTTAACGTACACTTAACTGGCCGTGAAAACATTTACCTGTATGGAAGCATTCTAGGACATACAAAGAAGACTATGGATGGATTAATTGATGAGATCATAAACTTTTCAGAATTGGCATTATCTATTGACAAACCTTTGAGGACGTATTCGTCAGGAATGAAAACAAGACTAAGTTTTTCAGTCGCGTCTGCAGTTAAATCTGAAATTTTACTAATAGATGAAGTACTCGGTGTTGGCGATTATGATTTTAGAGAAAAATCTAATATAAGAATGCAAGAAATGGTAAATGATGCAGCTACTGTTGTAATTGTTTCTCATAGTTTACCAGTACTAGAACAAATGTGTAGTCGGCTTATCTTAATTGAAGATGGAAAAATAAAAGCCATTGGAGAACCTAAAGAAATAATAGACATATA
>Ga0114994_10001565_pt1 | contig 16520 bp, 15 predicted proteins | sample ArcticOcean_MG_C_9_FD_87043 | JGI IMG/M metagenome (GOLD analysis project Ga0114994, IMG submission 87043) | Marine microbial communities from western Arctic Ocean - ArcticOcean_MG_CB2_152 | ecosystem: Environmental > Aquatic > Marine > Oceanic | place: Arctic Ocean: Canada Basin | collected...
GTGGTCGGCGCCGTCGCCTTCTCCTCGCTGGCCCTTCTCGCCGATGCCGGACACCAGGGCTCCGACGTCGCCGCCCTCCTCATCGCCGTGATTGCCCAGGTCGTGGCCGGCCGGGCCCCCAGCGCCAACTACACCTTCGGCCTCCGACGAGCCGAGGTGATGGGAGCGCTACTCAACGCCGTGACGCTTCTGGCCGTAGCCGCCTGGGTGGTCGCAGAGGCCAGCCGACGGATCGGCGACCCGCCCGACGTGTCGGGATGGGGCGTCCTGGTTTTGGGAGTGGCGGGCCTGCTGGTCAATGGCGGCTGCGCATGGCTGCTGCACCGGAGCGCCGATCGGAGCCTCAACGTCCGCGGCGCCGCCCTGCACCTGGCCGGCGATGCCGCTGCTTCGGTGGGCGTGGTCATAGCCGGCCTGGCGATCCTGCTCTGGAACGCCACCTGGGTTGACTATGCAATCTCCTACCTGATCGCCGGCCTGCTCATCTGGACGGGAACGGGTCTGGTCCGCCGGACCACACGGGTCCTTCTGGAGGGCACGCCTCCCGGCATGGACGTCAGAGAACTGTCGGCGCTCATCACGGCCGACGGCCGCGTCAACGGCGTCCACCACCTGCACGTCTGGTCCGTTGACTCGACAACCGTGGCACTCAGCGCACACGTCGAGGTGGCCGCCGACAGCCTCCACGAGGCGCAGCTGGTGGCGACCGACCTGGAACGCCAACTGGCCCTGCGAGGCGTGGACCACGCCACGCTGGCCCTCGAGTGCCATCCCTGCGACAGTGACCACGAGCACGGCTGACACCCGGTAGTCGGCACAAATCCCCACCGGTACCCTCGCCGCCATGGGACGCATCTCCAACACCATCGCCCTAGCCAAGGTCTCGTGGAAGGTCCTGCGAAAGGACAGGGAGCTCCTGCTCCTCCCGGTCCTCTCGTTCCTCGCATCGATCCTGGTCCTGACCCTGCTCTGGCTGCCCACCCTCAGCGCCATCGACACCTCCGGCCTGGCCGACGAGGGCGGAGACCCGGGAGCGGTCCTGATCGTCGTCGGCGTCATCTCCGCCATGGCGATGAGCATCATCAGCGTGTTCTTCAACGGTGCCCTGGTGGCAGGCGCCCACGAGCGCCTGTCCGGTGGAGACCCGACTGTCCGATCTGCGCTGGGGCGTGCCCTCTCGCGGCTCTCCGGACTACTTCCCTGGGCGATCATCACCGGCACCGTCGGCCTCATCCTCCAGGCCGTACGGGAACGCGCCGGATGGATGGGTCGATTCGTCGTGAACATGGTCGGCATGGCGTGGCAGACGGCCACCTTCCTGGTGGTCCCCGCCATCGTCATCGACGACCACGGAGCGGTCAGCGGCCTTAAGGCCTCGGCGGCACTCCTGAAGCGGACGTGGGGCGAGAACATCGCAGCACGGGTGGGCTTCGGCCTACTCGGCCTAGTCGCCGTCATCCCCGCCGTAATCGTGTTGTTTGCAACCGGAGCCCTGGGTGGCGCCGCCCTCGTGGTGGGCATCCTCCTGGCCGTCCCGTACCTCGCCCTCGTAGTGGTCGTGCTGACCGCCCTGAACGCCGTGTTCCAGACGGCGCTCTACCTGTATGCCACGACCGGTTCCGTTCCGGCCGGCTTCGACGACTCGAACCTGCAGGACAGCTTCACCACCGCCTGAGGCCGGACGCGAGGCGACCCCCGCCGAAGCGGGGGCCGATCGCACGGTGGGAACCGTGTCCAGCAGTGACTCCTCAGCCAGCCGCCAGTGCCCACAGGATATGGACGTGGCGGCGATAGTGGTCGGCGGCGTGCGTCGGGGCAGCGACCTAGGCTCTGCGGCCCGTGACCAATGCCCCCGCTCCCGAGGTGCTCTCCACCGAGCAGCTGGACCGCTACCACAACGACGGCTTCCTGCTCATGGAGGACGCAGTGCCACCGGACATCCTGCGGCGCCTCCGCGAAGTATTCGACCTCTGGACGGAGGAGAGCAGGACCCACGAGGGGCCCTACGGCGAGACGATCGACGGTCGGCCACGTTTCGACGTTGAACCCGGCCACTCCGCCGGACACCCCGGCCTACGTCGGGTGGCATCGCCCACCGAGGTGTCAGAGGACTATCTGGCCTTCATGCGCGACAACATCGCGCTGGACGCCACGACACAGGTATTCGGACAGAACCTGCGATTCAGGGAGTCGAAGGTCAACTCCAAGCTGCCCGGCACCGCCACACACCTGAAGTACCACCAGGACCTCCCGTTCGGACCGCTCACCAACCAGGACCTGATCACCGTCCTCTTCCTCCTCGACGACGTGAGCGACGACAACGGCCCCCTCGAGGTGGTGCCGGGCAGCCACCATGGCCCCCTCTACGACCACTGGCACGATGGGGTGTTCACAGGGGCGGTCAGCGACGAGGTGGCCGGGTGGGCGAAGGCCCGCTCGGTCACCTGCGGCGGACTGGCCGGATCCGCCTACCTTCTAAACGCCCGCCTTCTCCACGGCTCGGGGCCGAACCTCTCGACGAGACCACGCACCCTCTTCATCGTCCAGTACCACGCGGAGGACGCCTACCCGCTGGCCCCCAACCACCTGCCGAGCATCCACGATGGCGAGATCGTCCGGGGCAGGTCCACTAATCGGGTCCGGTGCACCGAGTGGTCAATCGACCTGCCACAGAAGCCCACCATGGCCTCCTTCTTCGCCCAGCAGGCCGACCCCGCAATCGGGGCCGGATAACGGCGGCAGGCCTCAGCCCGCTACCACGCCGGCCACTCCGGCCAGGACAAGACCGAGGCCGAATACCTGGGCGGGTCGCACGCTGTCGCCGAAGACCAGTCGGCCGAGGGCGACGCTGACGGCCGGGAACATCGCACCGGTCACGGCCGCCGGCAGGACATCGACCTGGATTCCCAGCAGGTAGAGAACCGAGGCGATGCCACCGAAGACCCCGGACCAGAGGGCCGTCCACCTCACGGCACCCCGGGGCATGACCGGAGAACGTACGACTATGGCCGCCACGACCGTGAGCAGGCAGGCGACCACCCGCTGGGCCACGGCAGGCCAGGGGCCGCCGGACGGCGAGGTTCCGATCAGCACCGCCAGGCCGATGCCGTAGCCGAGACCCGAGGTGGCACCCCACAGGAGGCCGGCCCGCGTGCCGGATCCGACGCGGCCACCGCCGGTGATGAACAGCAGGCCGACGAGCGCCACGCCCACTCCCAGAACGGCCATCCCGGTCGGGTCCGCTCCTCCCGCGGTGGCGACTCCGAACGGGATGAGGACGGTCAAGGTCGCCACCATCGGAGCGATCACCGTCGCCGAACTCCGCATGAGCCCGCCGAGGTAGGCGACCATGCCCACGCCGTAGCCGACTCCCGAGATGGCTCCCCTGACCAGGTCGGACCAGATCGGCTGGCTGGGTAACCACAGCAGCATCACGAAGGCCGCCACAGCGGCGACCCCCTGGGAGACGACCGCTACGGCCAGTACCCCGGCGACCCTTGCGCCCCGGCGACCGAACATCTCCGACATGCCCACCGACAACGAGCTGAGGGCTCCGAACAGGGCACCCATCAGGAGTGCAGGACCATCCCGGACATCGCCGGAACACTAGATGCGCCGACCACCTGGACCTAGGGTTCCGCCCCAGCGCCGCGACCACCTGCGGGGTCGACGGCAACCGAAGGACGATGGGGGACCTCATGGGTGCGATCACGCTGCTGGACGGTGGCATGGGTCAGGAGTTGATCAATCGCGGGGCTCCGCGCTCCGAGGAACTCTGGTCGGCATGGGCGCTGCTGGAGGATCCCGGGCTCGTGGCCGCCGTCCACGCCGACTACGTGGCCGCCGGTGCGGACGTCCTGACGACCAACAGCTACGCCACCTTCGACAACCGGCTGGGTCCCTTCGGCCTCGCCGACCGTGCCGAGGAGCTCACCCGGCTCTCCGGGAGCCTCGCTCGGGCCGCCGTGGATGCCGCCGGAGGCTCCGTCCGTGTGGCGGGTTCTCTTCCTCCCCTGCGCCACAGCTACAACCCCGAGCCGGATGGCACCTACGCCCAGCTCCACGACGAGTACCTCCAGATGGTCGGCCACCTTGTCGACCACGTGGACCTCTTCGTCTGCGAGACCATGGGCGCCTGCTTCGAGGCGCGAGCGGCGGCCGACGCCGCCCGCACGACCGGGAAACCGGTGTGGGTCTCGTTCACCCTGCAGGGAGGCGAAGGAGCGGGCCTCATCGACGGCACCTCCTTCTCCGAGGCATGCTCCGTGGTCGATGCCGACGCCTTCCTCCTGAACTGCTGCCCGCCCGAACACATCGCCACAGCCCTGCCCCTCCTCCGACAAGCCACGAACCTCACGATCGGTGCGTACGCAAACGCCTTCCACCAGATGCCGGTCGGATGGCGTGGCCGGGACGGCAGTCCGCTTCCGGGGGCCCGGACCGACATGGGGATCGACCCCTACACGAGGGCCGTCATGCAGTGGGTCGACATGGGCGCCGAGGTCGTCGGGGGTTGCTGCGAGATCGGCCCCGACCACATCGCCCGCATCCGACAGGTCCTTGACGCCTGACGCCGGAACCCCTTCCAGCAAGGCCCTTCCGCCAGCCCACCTCAGGCCGGGCGGAGGGCGAATCGAACCCCACCGATCTCCAGGTCGGCGTACCGGCTGGCACGCACCTCCACGCCCGCCAACCCCTCGCCACGATCATCCCGGATCGTCACGAAGCGGACCTCTCCCCCGTCCAGGGAGACCACCGTGTCCTCGACCGGGCGCCGTAGCACCTCACCCCAGCGCCCTGCCATCGCTGTCGGGTCGTCGGCCTGGACCTCCACGGCCACGATCTCGTTGGCCAACCCGGTCCGCCGATGCTCCCGCCAGTCGGGGCCGGCCCACGGCCAGTCTGTCCAGTCGTCGGTCTCGTCGACCGACAAGATGGCGCCGCCGACATCGCCGGGGTGCAGGTGGAGGCCGTGGATCCCCGGCATGCGTGCCTCCAGCACCACGCGGACCCCCAGGTCCCCGAGCCGGTCGCCGAATCCATCCAGATCGTCTGTCTGCATGATGACCATGTATCCGCCGTCGCCGCCTCGCCGGGCCAGGTGTCTACCCGCCGCCGTTCCCTCCTCCACGGGTGAGACCACCTCGAGCAGGGTGTCGCCGACCGGGAACAAGACGTTCCGGAGGCCGAACTGCGCGACGCCGAGGTCATGCACGCACGCCTCGACGGCCAGGCCATCCACGATCTCGGCTTCGACCCGATCCAGGTCTCCGGCCACCAGCACCACCTGCCTGAGTCTCATCGCCATGGCCTGACGGTAATCCCCACAGGTGACCGTGTTGCTACGGTCAACGACGTGCAGACCCGACGCCTAGGCCGAACCGGCCATGATTCCAGCATTGCCATCCTGGGTGGTGCGGCGTTCGCCATGGATTCCCCGGAAGAGGCTGAGGCCCTCCTGTACGAGGCCCTCGACGCCGGCATCAACCACCTCGACATCGCCCCTGGATACGGAGCAGCGGAGCGGGCCGTGGGGCCGCACATGAAAGCAATCCGCCAACGCCTCTTCCTGGCATGCAAGACAGCCGAAACCGAACGGGACTGGGCCCTGCGGCGCCTTGACCGGAGCCTCGAACGACTCCAGGTGGACGAACTGGACCTCTACCAGGCCCACGGAGTCACGTCGCTGGAGGTCCTGGACCAGCGTGACGAAGCATTCCAGGTCATCCTCGAGGCACGCGACCGGGGCCTGACCAGATTCGTAGGCGTCACCGGCCACGACCTGGGCGCCCCCGTCGCCCATCTCGAGGCGATCCGCCGCTACGACCTGGACACCGTCATGTTCCCCGTGTTCCCGTCGATCTGGGCTGACCCCGCCTACCGGGCCGATGTAGACGCTCTGCTCGCCGAGTGTGCTGAGCGAGACGTCGGCGTGATGGTCATCAAGGCTGCCGCCTGGCGGCCATGGGGTGACCGGACCCCGGATGCCATCAGCTGGTACGAACCGCATCGGACCGACGACGCCATCGAGCGTGGTGTCCGGTTCGCCCTGTCGACACCCGGCGTCCACGCCTTCTGCACCCCCAGCGATCCGGCCACAGCCCGGCGGGCCATCTGGGCCGCCAGCCGGTACGAGCCGCTCACCCCCGAGGAACGAACCAGTGCGGTAGCCGACGCCGACGCCGACGCGATCTTCCCCATCGCCGAGAAGGCCGTCTCGGCCTGGCGTTGACCCGGGGAGCACCAACGTCGGCGTGTGCCACACCCTCCCCACCTAGATAGTCGACCCGGAGGCCAGAACGTCGAGTTCGAAGTCGGCCCCGGCCGAAAGGGCCCCGAGGCCCTGGGCGTCCACAAGGTCTGAATAAGTCGGTCTGGCCTCGGCAGTACCGAGATATCCAGTCCGGCCCAACCCACAGGCGCCATGGGTCCGGCACTCCAGGCCGCCCTGAACGAAAGGTGCCAGCCGTCACATAAGGCAGGACAACCACCAACCTCCTGTACCCTTGTGACTGCTCCGGTGAGATTCCTCGCCGGTGGGTTCGCAGACGGGCACTGGTTCTTCCGGTCAACGTGAACCATTCAAGTCCGAATCCCGACCTCCGCTCATTCGTAGAGGCGACGCGAACCCTGATCCACCCGCCACCGAGCGGGACTGGAGATCCAATGTCAACCACCTTCGCCCAACTGGGCGTACCCGATTCCATTACCCGCGCGCTCGAGGCCCGAGGCATCATCGAGCCCTTCGCCATCCAGGCGGCAACCATCACCGACGCACTCGATGGTCGTGACATCTGCGGTCGTGCACCGACCGGTTCCGGCAAGACACTGGCCTTCGGCATTCCGTTGGTGGCCACCGTCGAGCGGGCCGAGCCCCGTCGGCCCCGAGCCCTCGTGCTGGCCCCCACCAGGGAGCTCGCCGAGCAGATCTGCATCGAACTCCGGACCTTCGCCGGAAAGGTGCGCATCGGCGCTATCTACGGCGGCGTCGGTTATGGCCCACAGCTCAAGGCACTGCGTGACGGCGTGGAGATTCTCGTGGCCTGCCCCGGTCGCCTCGAGGACCTCCTCGACCAGGGAGCCCTGAAACTCGATGCAGTTACCCAGGTAGTGCTCGACGAAGCCGACCGCATGGCTGACATGGGCTTCATGCCTGCCGTCCGTCGACTCCTGGACAAGACCGCCGAACAGCGCCAGACCGTGCTGTTCTCGGCCACCCTGGATGGCGACGTAGCCAAGCTCACCCGGGACCACCAGACCAATCCGATCCGACACGAGGTTGGCGACGAGACCCCCGACATAACCGCCGCCACCCACGTGTTCTGGACCGTGGACCGCAACGAACGCGTTGAGGTGACTGCAGAGGCAATCGGTGCAGCCTGGCCCGCGATCATCTTCTGTCGCACCCGCCACGGCGCCGATCGTCTGGCCAAGCAGTTGGCACGAAATGAGATCCGTGCCGCGGCAATCCACGGTGGACGCAGCCAGAACCAACGCACCCGTGCTCTGGCCGACTTCATGGGCGGCCGGGTCCACGCCCTGGTGGCCACTGACGTGGCAGCCCGCGGAATCCACGTGGATGGCGTTGCCTCCGTCGTGCATTACGACCCGCCAGAGGACCACAAGGCCTACCAGCACCGTTCCGGCCGGACTGCACGCGCAGGCAAGAACGGCGTGGTGATCTCGCTGGTCCAGCCCGAGCAGCGCAAGGACATCCGCCGGCTCCAGCGCGACATCGGCATCGACGAGCCTGTCGGTGCTCCGGACCTCAACCGGATTCGCGAACTGTCGCCCCCTGCGGTCGCTTCTCCCGCAATCCTCGCGCCGTACTCCCCGACCGAGTCCGCACCCGAACAGGGTCGACGTCATGAGGGTCGTGGTCGCCAGGGCGCTCAGCGTCGTGGTGGTTCCGGAGGCCGTGGACGCGATAACGGCTCCGCAGGCAACCGCAACCGGTCCGGCCAGAGCCAGGGCAACGGTCAGGGCAACTCGCAGGGCAATGGCAATGGCAATGGCAACTCGCAGGGCAACGGCCAAGGTCGCCCCGCAGGCAACCGCAACCGCTCCGGCCAGGGCAACAGCCAGGGTCGCCCGGGAGGCAACCGCAACCGGTCCGGCCAGGGCAGCTCGCAGGGCAACGGCCAGGGCAACTCGCAGGGCAACGGCCAAGGCAACGGCCAAGGCAACTCGCAGGGCAACGGCCAGGGTCGCCCCGGAGGCAACCGCAGCCGGCGCCCCAACCGTCAGAGCCGCCCTGCCGCCTGACCGTCAGATTGTGGCCTAACCGGCCCCTAATCCGTTGATCACCAGACGGCCTCCGTCGCTGGGCAGATTGTCCCTGACGGACGACCACCCAGCGAGGTTCCACCAGTGAAGACGAACCTGCTACTGCTCACCACCGCGCTCCTCCTGACGTTCTCAGGCTGCAGCGGCGCTTCAGGCGGAGCTGGTACCGGCAGCGACGGACCGGTACTGGAGGAACAGGTCAAGGAGACCATTCCCCTCGAAGAGGAGGAAGTGGACCGTCGAAGCGCAGCCATGGCGTTCAACTCCTGTCTCGAGGATGCCGGCTTCACGTTCCGCGGCTTTGCCGGCGACGACGAGACCGATGATGCCGTCACCGGGGACCCCGCCTACCAGGCGGCTCTTCAGCGATGTAATGCAGAAAGCGGAATCGGGGACCAGCGGGCCGAGTTCGCCGAGTCCCGGGCCTCGCGTACTCCCGAGCAGATCCGCGAATCCAACGAGCAGATCCTGAAGGTGGTCGACTGCCTCCGCTCGAGGGGTTGGGAGATTGAAGACCCCACCCAGGACCAGACGGGCAGCCTGAACCTTCGTGAGGTAATCGGCAGCTCAGGAGTCGATATCCGCACCAACGAAGAAGCCAGGGCCTGCTTCAGCGAGATGAGGCTGAACCGGGGCTGACGGCTACTGGTCCTGCACCATTTCCGGACCAGTCGCGGCTCACGCTCCACCAGGCCGACCACGCAGCACCGCCCATCGGCCGGCAATAGCCTTCCCCTATGGGAATCCCGAGCAGAGGCAGCATCCCCTCGCCTGTCACCCGACTACTGGCATGGGCGTTCGTCGCCCTCCTCGTCATCGGTGTCGGCGGACAGCTGCTGGGAGGAGCCGACGAGATTGTTCCGCCTCCGCGGACCACCGTGCCGGCAACCACAGTTGCAACGGTGGCAACAGCTCCCCCGGCCTTCTGGATGAACAAGTACGAATGGGCCCTGAAGGATCACGTCGACGCTCTCGCCGCCGACGCCGACTGTGCCGCACTCCAGGACAGGTACGTGAAGGCCACCCTCGCCAACAGTGCCGTGAACGCACGCTACGGAACCGGCACCGCCGACCTTCTGGAGTACATATTCATCGTCTCCGAGGCAAGCGGCTGCTACGGCTGACAACTCCGCGCTTGGACACGCACCACGCAGCGCAGCGTCAGGTCAATCGGCTGAAAGCAGCCGTTCCGAATACCAGGAGGCGAACCTGGCGACGTTCGGTTCCAGGTAGGAGAACCTCCCCTGTGCTGCAAACGGCGAACGCATGCCGAGGTGCTGTTGCTCGAGCACTGGAATGTCCTCGTTGATCGCCACGTCGAACCGCTCGTAATAGGACCCGGCTACCTCGCCGAAGCCCGGCAGGGCGACTGTCTCCGGGGGGAAGCACACCACCTGGGAGCACCGGCACCTGTCAGGCCCGTCCGGATGGACCTCGTACATCCACATCCCCTCGGCCCCCGTGGCGATAACCATGTTCGGGAATACCCACGAGTAGCGAACCCCGTGGGCCTCCCGATCCGAAAGGCCCCCCATCACGGGTAGCGCCCTGTGCTGCTCGTCCTCCAGAAGCCCACCGGTTCCCTGCGTGGTTCCGAAGTGCGTGGCGAAGGCGCCGACGACCACATCGGGCTCGTCCGGGTCGTCGTAGGTGCCGTCGATGCTTCCCGGATGGACGTAGGGCAGGTGGTAGTACTCGTTGAAGACCTCGGCGAAGCCCTTCCAGTTGCATTCGACGGTGAACTCCCGGCGGTGGGTGGTCACCAGGCCAGCCAGGTCCGAAGCCTCGTGCACCCTGCCGAAGTCACCCAGCCATTCATCGATTCCGGGTGGCGACTCTTCCAGGCTCACGAAGACGAATCCGTACCTCTCGACCAGGGCGAACTCGTGCAGCCCGTGGTCGCCGCGATCAAACCCATCGGTTCGCTGCATGCTGGGCGCACCGAGGAGACGACCGTCCAGGGCGTACGTCCAGAAGTGGAATGGGCAGCGCATCCGGGAGCAGTTGCCCTCACCGACCATCACCTGAGTGGACCGGTGGCTGCAGGTGTTGGCGAAGGCCCGCAACTGATCCTCACCCCTGACGACCACCACCGGTACACCACCTATGTCAATGGCGCTGAAATCGCCGACTTCGGGCCACCGGTCAAAACGACCCACGCCGATCCAACCCCGCCGGAACACGGTGTCGCGTTCAACCTGATGGACATCGGGGTCGGTGTAGCAGGCAGCGGGCAGGGTGGATGCGGAGGCCGCTGGCAGCAGGCAGGACGCAAGATCCTCAGCCAGCCCCGGAGGCAACCGGGAGGTGCGAACAGCAGGGTTGCCCATCCGCTCCAGCGTACGTCCTGACTGCTCATGACTTCCAGATGCCTTACGGTGTGCGCGATGCCACGGATCAACCTTGACGAGCTCGAACAGGCCTCCCGCCGGGCCCTGGTCCGTCACGGCGCCCGTGCCGACGCTGCCGGCCACGTCGCCAGGGCCATCCGGGTCGCCGAATCCAACTGCAACCGGATCTGCGGCCTCTACTACCTCGAGAGCTACTGCAGGCAGCTCCAAACGGGTCGCATCAACGGCACCGCGGAACCCGTTGTGACCGTGGACCGTCCGGGCGCCGTCCGCGTCGACGGTCGCCTCGGCTTCGCCCAGTCGGCCTTCGCCAGTGGGCTACCCGCCGCCATTGAGTCGGCCAGAACCAACGGAATCTGCGGAATGTCGGTGGAACACACCCATACCTGCACCTCCCTCGGCTACTTCACCGAGCAGTTCGCCTGCGCCGGGTTCCTGGCCATCGGTGCCACCAACGCCACACCACGGGTGTCGCCACCCGGTGGATCCACGCCGGTGCTGGGCACCAACCCGATAGCCATGGCCGTCCCCGATGGCTCCGGCGGGGTCGCATTCCAGTTCGACTTCTCGACCAGTGCCGTGGCCCTCGGGAAGATCACCATGGCTGCCGCCGCCGGTGACGAGATCCCGCTCGGGTGGGCGGTCGATGCCGACGGTCATCCGACGACCGACCCGCAGGCCGCCCTCGGCGGTTCGCTGGTATCAGCGGGCGGCTACAAGGGCTACGGCATCGGCCTCATGGTCGAGGTGCTCGCAGCGGCTCTGACCGGCTGTCGCCTGAGCGTCGACGTGCCACCTCTCAAGACGCCTGACGGCAGGCCCCATGACCTGGGCCAGTTCTACATCGTGGTGGACCCCACCTCGTACAGCGGGGCCGGGTTCCACGAGAAGATCCTGGCGCTGGGAGAAAGCATCGTGGCGCAACCGGGCGCACGTCTCCCGGGAGCCGACCGGGTTCCGACGGACCCGGTGGAGATCGAGGACGACCTGTGGAACCTCGTCCTGGGGCTGGCCGCCGGCTGAGCAGTCTTGTTCGACAGGCTCAGTGTTCGAGTCCGTCCAGGATCGCCTCGGAGACAAGGAACCTCGACGCCATGGCCTCCAGACGGTTGAATGCCACGCGGTCCACGCTCAGCCCATCACGGTGGGCCTCGACAGATGACGGTAGATCCGCCACACCGGTCCTGAGGTCCAGCCCGGAGACTGCCAGCGCTGCTGTGAGGTCGAGCGGCAGGTTGTCCACCACCACGCCGCGACCCGCCATCTCCGCAATGGTCGAGGCCAGGAATGCGACAGGCACAGGCGTCTCGAACCCGGCCCTCGACGTGCCGGTGGTCCGGGCATCGCACTCCGCTTCGGCCAGTACGTCGAGCGCCTGGATCGACGCCGAGTTGGCAGGGTCCCCGGCCTCGAGTACCTCTGCCGCAACCGCGACCGCTCCCCCCCACCGGACCTCCGCCGCTGTGATGTTGCGGGCCACACGGTTCGCCGTCCCGGAGTCGCAGCCGGCCACCCGGGCACAGCGCATGACCAGGTCGTGCACCTCACGCGGAGCCACCACCAGCGGTTCCATCACCGATCAGCCGATCCTCGGGAGTCGGGGCTCACCCGAAGACCTCATCGAAGAGGCGCAGCCAGTTGCCTCCCAGGACGAGGTCTCGATCCGCCGGCGAGAAACCCGCCTCGTCCAGGCCGTCGGACAGGCTTCCGAAGTCCTTCGGGCCGTCGAACCAGGTCGGCCACGGCGGGAACGACGGCGCCTCGGTCGGGGCGGTCGCCCGGTCCCATCGACCGTTGCGCATCCACCCGAGGGCATCCGGGCTCCATCCCAGGACTGCGTCGGACCCGATGGCGACGTGTTCAACACCGATCGTTCCAGCCAGGTCGGCGAGCATCCCGCAGTACTCGGACCGGGTCACGTCCGCCCCGCCCATGAACAACGGGTAGAGGGTGCATCCGACCACCCCGCCGCGCTCGGCCACTGCTGCCACCAGGTCGTCCGGCTTGTTGCGCGGCGAGTCGCAGAACGACGCCGGATTGCCGTGGGTGATGGCTATGGGTGCCGACGAGGCATGCACGGCATCCATCCCCGTCCGATTACCGACATGGGAGATGTCCACCAGCACGCCCGACCCGTTCAGGGCAGCGACCATCCGGTGGCCCACCCGGGTGAGGCCACCGTCATGCGGCTCCCAGCAGCTGGATCCGAGGTGGTTGGAGATGTTGTAGGTGAGCTGCACCACCCGGATCCCGACGTCGGCGAATATTCCGGCCATCTCGGGATCGTCACCCAGCATCGTGCTGTTCTGGAAGCCGAGGAGCACGGCGAGGACCCCGTCGGCGACCGCCTCGTGGATCTCGTCCACCGAGCGCACGATCCGGATCAGATCCTCGTTGTTGCGACAGACATGGCGGAAGGCACCGATCCTGGCCATCGCCCCGTTGAGGTCCTCCCAGACCCCGACGGTGGCGTGCACCACGTCAACCCCGCCCGAGCGGACCTCGACAATCACCTCCCTGGACCAGTCGTTGATCTGTAGGCCGTCGATGATCACGGGCTTCTCCTGTCGTCCTGTGTACCGGGATTCTCGGACCTGGCGGGTCTGGGCGGGAGCACCCAGTCGTCGGTGACGTCGGGGCCCATGTCTCCCAGCCGCGGCGCCCCCTGGAAGAGGGTCACCCGGAGCCAGTCTGTGGACTTCGGCTTGTAGTTGTCCATGCCGTACATGGCCAGCTGGAACCGTTGGATTTGCAGCGGCAGGTAGTCGGCGCTGCAGGCGTTGTCCCTGGGTTCGCCGTAGCGACGGTCGCTGGCGTGGAGCCGCTCGACGGCCATTCGGTGCTCGGGGTAGCTCGACAGGACCCGATGCATCGGGATGTCATCAGCCCAATCCCGAAGCGCAGCCCGCAGTCGCCACAGGCGCAGGGCCACGTCAACGGCCACGTCACGGTGCTCCGGTGGCAACAGGTCGCGTCGGGCACGCCGGGGCTCCTCGGTGTTGTCGCTGACCACCCACCAGTACCTGTCGGCTTCCGGCCCATCCAGGTCGAGATCCGCCAGCCACCCGAACCGCCGATCTAGAAGGGCCAGCGTCTCGCCGACTGTGGTGGCGGGATCGGCTGATGACCGTTCGTCCACCACGAAGAGGGCATCGAAGTGGTCGTCGTCGCCGTCATGGAGTTCCAGAAGCAGTGAAACCACCATCTCGGCGGTTTCCGGCCCGTCCATCTCGGCCCACCGGTAGAGGGAGTCGAACGGCCGGTCGTCTCCTGAGGTCGTACGCCAGGCGGCGACGATCCTCTCCAGGACCGGCACAAGCGAACGGGAGTTCAGGAAGGGATGGCAGTCGTCGTCCGTTCCCGATGCGAAGTGCCGATGGGCGCGCTCCATCCATGCCCCGAGCAGTTCTGCTGCCGGCGCATCTCCCGACCGTCCCCTGACGTCAGCCAGCGCCACCTCGCGTACCCCCACCCAGGCGTCCAGGACCCGGGGGTGCTTGAAGGCGTACGGGACCAGCCCCAGACCGGTGGCGTTCCCCAGACCGAAGTATCGACGCCAGCCATCCTCGAAGCCGACAGCCGAGTCGCCTCCGAGCACCCTGGCGCAGTGTTCGACCATGTCGTATCCGAGTTCACGGAACATCCAGGCGGCAGCGAACTGGGCCCGGTACGGCACCCGGAACGGGTGGTCGTCCGCATAGTCGGCGAACGACCTCATCCCGAACTTGCCGTTGGCGTAGAAGGCCGTGCTTCGCACGATGTAGCCGGCATCGCCGACGTGTTCGGGATCGGGCTGGTGACCTGCAGCCAGCGTCTCAACCAGGTACCGGAAGAACCGCACGCTCCGGTTTCCCCGGGTCAGCGAAAGGACCCTCGGATCCAGGCGGCCCTTCTCCTGGGCGGGGACCTCGGCCCGCAGGGTCTCAAGGAGTTCGGCGTCAACATCGCCTTCGACGAGCACGGCGGCCACCTCCCATCGATCCGCGATCACCCGATCGGTGTGGGCCGACTCGTCGATCGTGGTGGTGAAGGCCACGAAGCTGAACCGGTGGGTGCCCGTGTCCATCCGGTATATCGACTCTCCACGCCCCTCGGCATCGAGGTCCTGGTGTATGAGACCGGCTGTCCATCCATCGGCCACAGCACGTCGGAGCATCGTGCGACTGAAGCTGTAGCGGGTCAGGCGGGCCGCCCCCAGCATCTCGGGCCGCATGACCACCTCTGCCGGGCGCAGTGCTGTGGCCCGGGCATCCAACTCCGCCTGAAGCAGGTCCGCGACCCTGATGGCAGTGGTCATCACAGGGTCTGCCATCGAGAGAAGCTCTGGTGCACGGCGGAAGGTTAGACCCCGGCGTCCACGGAGGTCGCTTCCACCCCGACCCGGAGACCACCTCAGACGCGGAACACCCGCCTCCAACTCGAGGCGGGTGCATCCCGGGGTTATCCCGTACCGGATGGCTCCCTAGACGTCGCCCGAGTTTCCGTCGGACCCGTACGCCCAGCCGACCGGCTGCGGCAATTCTCGCGCCGCCAGGCCATTCAGGCAAGTGCGGCCACTGGCAAGAGGGTCCCGGGGGGACCAATGGCTCTGAACCCGACAGGCCGTCAAGCGATGCTCGACACTAGGTTCGTTCCGTGGACAGTCTGACGGAACTCCTTGACGCCAACGGGTTCCTCGTCACAGATGGCGCCATGGGAACCCAGCTGTTCGCCGCCGGCCTCATGGCCGGCGACCCACCTGAGGCCTGGAACCTGGAGCACCCGGACCGCATCCGCGCCATCCACCAGTCCTACGTGGACGCCGGATCCGACATCATCCTCACGAACTCCTTCGGCGGGAACCGCCACCGCCTGAAGTTGCACTCGATGGAGGGGCGGGTCCACCAGTTGAACGCCGCCGCCGCCGCTATCGGCAGGGATGTGGCCGACTCCGCCGACCGGCGGGTCCTGGTCGCCGGATCCATGGGGCCCACCGGCGAGCTGATCAGACCCCTGGGCGAACTGTCCACCGATGAGGCTCAGGTGGCGTTCGCTGAACAGGCCGCAGGGCTGGCCGATGGCGGCGCCGACATCCTCTGGATGGAGACGATGAGCGCCCTGGCCGAGGTGGAGGCCGGCGTCCTGGGAGCACGATCCGCCTCCGACCTGCCGATCGTGGTCACCCTCAGCTTCGATACGGCCGGGAGGACGATGATGGGCCTCACCGGCGAGGACGCCGGTGCCCGGCTGGTTGAACTCGGGGTGGCCGGCATAGGCGCCAACTGCGGTGCCAACCTGGCCGACACCGAGGCCGCCGTGGCCGCCATCCGCTCGGTCTGCGGCGACATCCCTGTGGTCTCCAAGGCCAATGCCGGAATACCGGTCTGGAAGGGTGCCGAACTCGAATACGACGGCACCCCGGAGATCCTCGCTGCCCACGCCAATCGGCTCCGCGAGGCCGGCATCTCCATCATCGGGGCCTGCTGCGGAAGCGATCCATCCCACATCTCCATGATCCGGGCGGTCCTGGACGGAAACCAGTCGGCCCCCGACATCGCCCCGCCGGTTGCCACAGCCACCGTGGGTGCAGAGGAACGGCTGAAGCGGCGAAAGCGCAGGAGGCGATCCTGAACCGTTCAGCCCCGGGCCTGCTGGCCCTCGCCGTGCTTGCAGGCGCCTGTTCCGGAGCCGCCGAGACAGCGTCCACGCCGTCCACCACGACCTCGACGAGCGCAGATGCCGTAGCGCCCACAACGAGCACCGGAACCACCACCGAATCCTCCACGACCACAGTTGCGGCGACCACCACTTCGTCCCAGCCCGCCACGACGGCCCCACCCACTTCGGCGACCACGCCGACCAGTACCGCTGCTCCGACGACGACGGCCGAGACACCCACCACGA
>Ga0114994_10001567_pt1 | contig 16518 bp, 9 predicted proteins | sample ArcticOcean_MG_C_9_FD_87043 | JGI IMG/M metagenome (GOLD analysis project Ga0114994, IMG submission 87043) | Marine microbial communities from western Arctic Ocean - ArcticOcean_MG_CB2_152 | ecosystem: Environmental > Aquatic > Marine > Oceanic | place: Arctic Ocean: Canada Basin | collected...
CAGGACCACGAGTTCCAGCGACTCCGTGCCCACGCTCATGACCGCGTCCTTGGCCTCCAAGAGCGTTTCGGAGGACCAGTCCGTCGCAATAACGTCACTGTCCAAAATAGGAAAGAGCTGCAGGGCGCCGCAGCACCTTCGATAATTCTTGTTGTCCACGTCGACGAGGACGCCCGCCCGTCGTAGCTGGGCCACGCTGTCCGCGCCGCCCAGTGCTGTAGAAAGCGCCGCCTCCCCGACCGCGACGCCGATCAGGAAGCACGCGATGAGGGTCCCCAGGGCATCCGTCTCCAGGTCATCTAATGCTGCTGTCGACAGGGAGAGGCGCAGCTCGTGCCAGTCCCGGCCGGACGGGTAGGACCTATGGAGCGTGGTGCCCGCCGCCCGGCGCACGCGCGCCCGGATGGCCGCGCGCCCGTAGTCCGCTGCTTTGAGGGCGTCCCAGAGGCGCTCGACGGCTCTAGCCCAGGGCCGGTCCCAGGGCGGCGGCCGGAACCGGCTCAAACGCGTCGCGCGGCGTCGTGCTAAAGCAGCGTCCAGCTCGAAGGCGCGCCGGCACTCCGCTTCCACGGCCGGTGCCGGGGCTCGCGCGCGCTGCAACGCGCCGGCGAGGTTCAGCCGCGCGTCGGCGGCGCCGGGCTCGAGGCGCGCCGCCTCGACGTACGCCTTCGCTGCGCCGGCCGCGTCGCCCGTGCCCTCCCGCGCCACGCCCAGGTTGTACCAGGCGTCGCCACACGCCGCGTCGAGCTCGACCGCATGTTCCAGATGCGTCACGGCCGCCCCGGCGTCGTGGCGCTGGAGCGCCTCGGTGCCGCGCGCGAGGGCCTTCTGGGCCGCGGCCTTGGCCGCGTCGAGCGGCGTGCCCTGGAAGTCGGACATGGCGCCGCGGAGGGTTTATAAGAGCACTGCGTGTGCGAGGAATAGCGTGCTGCGGAGATGTTTATAACAGCTATCTGTATACGCGCTGATTGCGGCCTCGTTATCGGTCCCACTTGCCGCAGAGCTGGCTCGGTATCTATAGTCGTCTCTGCATATGTCAATTCCACAAATAAGCTTTTGGTAGGCGACAAAGGGCTGAACGAAGCTGAAAGTACGCACCATCAGTAAAACCCGTCTCGGAGAAAATGCAGTCGCGATCTAATTGGCTCTTGTTATACAGCGAAGAGTGGCGGCATGATGGTCCCCAACGGGGCCTTCCGCGCTATGGCAGTGGCCATGCTACGTTCCATGTCGTGGTGACCTGGCCGCGACCACTCGTCAACAAAACCACCCAAGACGCCGTCGCCGGAGCGCACGCAACCTACACCTAACTAATTAGCCTTTCTACCAGGAGAAGTCCACGTCGAAGCGGGAGACGTGGGCCGCCGAATCCCTCAAATCCGCCTGGACCTTCTTGCGCGTGTAGAAGATCGGGCAGTCCGAGTTCGCGCAGAGTACGTCCTGGTGCAACGAGCCCTGGCACCGCTGGCACTGCGTCCACAGCTCGCTGAAGGTCCGCTCGTGCGTGATGCAGTCGTGGACCCGCTTTAAGTAGACTTCGCCCTCCCGCGGCTTGCAGTGCTGGCACACCGTGCCCGAGGGAATCTTGGACTTGCAGCCCAAACAATGCAGGGTTTTCTTGGTGAAGCCCATGATCCCACCTTTTCTAGCGACGGGCGTGGCCTTGCACACGACCCGCGTGTGGTCGCCCCGCAGCAACGTAGATTCGGGATCCTTGATGATCGGCTCAAATATTCTTGTAAGAGGCTTGGCCAATTGGTTATTCAAGTAGTAGGCCGCGTCCAGGGGCAGGTTGTGGTCCAGGACATAGACGGGGTCTTCCGCTTTTTCATAAGCTGCAGTACCTTTCGGGGCTTGAACAATCACGTACGGCACGCGGTCGCCCACGTTCGGCGCACTTCCAGGGTCTCTTTGCCTCATCCTATGGGCGAGTTCCGCGTGGGCGGACTTGGCTAAATAATCCTTGCTCCCGACCTCTTTGCTCAGGGCCTTGGTGATCACTAAGTGGCCGATGTCAATTTTGTTCATGAGTAGATCACTAATGGCCCGTTTGGCGTAATTGATCGCACCGGTCGTGTCCCGGTCGATAATGATCTTCCGTAAACACCCATCGACCAATTGCCGCACCAATAAACAGTTATCTCTGCGAACCGTTTCTAACCCTTTGCAGTCCATGTAGTCATGTTCTTCGGGTCTCGTCCATAATAGCCCCGCATATCTTTTCTTGTTCATCAGGAGATAAGGAAAGTACACTTTTTCGAACTCCAGCTTCACCGGAGGCGGGAAGATCTTGGTCACCTCCGCGGCCACCTCCTCCGCCTTCGGTAACGTGGCCGCCACGTCGCCAAAGCCGAACTTGACCATGACGGAGTCCGTGTCGCCATAGACCACTTCAGCGTTGGCCTGGTAGCCGTTGGCTATGGTATACGTCGACTCGACAAATTCTCTCGTACGCAACAATAACGTACGACCGTAGGCCGTTGTGGTCGACGCGATGGGCAAACAAGGCAGTTGGCCGACAGCAGCACCGGTAAAACCGTAGACGGAGTTGGCGGAGATTTTTAGAGCCAATTGGCGGCCGTTTTGCACCGCCTCCTCCATGGATCCTTTGGGCGCCTTCTTCATGTCCGCCTTGGCCTGTTTTCGCGCCCGGAGCAGATCTTCTAAGATTTGCGGTAAAATACCTTTTCTGGTGGACGCGGTCACAAAATGGTGCACGCCGTCGATGCACTGGGGCGAGGGCGCGTAGGCCGTGCCCGACCCGCCGGGGAAGCGCTTCTCCGCGTCCGCCTTGCTGATGAGCGTGGAGTAGCACAGGTTGTATGCTTGCATGATGGAGGGGTACAACGACGCGAAATCAAGCGTAGCGATGGGTTCTTCGTAGAAGGCTCGCTTGGGTTCGATGACGGTCGCGCCTTCAAATTTAACGTCTTCGTTGTTGCCGTGCTTCGCCAAGTTCGGTACTAGTAAATTCTCCTGGCGGCACCGCCTCAAAAGCATGCTAAACACCTTGATCTGCTGGCCTCGATTCAACAAGTAATCTAGAGGTACACCACACACGCGAGCCATCTCTATATAATTAATCAATACGGCGAGCTTCCACATCAATTTTATTACAAGTAACGAATCCTTGATGCAGTAGACCGCCAGCCGTCTTCTATCTTCGTCGGTGCCCATTTGGAGTTCCGAGATGATGCTGTGGTGCACGTCCTCCTTCTGCATTCCTAAGAATTCGGCACACACGTTGTTCAGGGAATACGAACTGAGCTTGTGGTTGCGGAACATGTACGGCAATAGATCGAACATCACGCGCCCGTCCACGGTCGTGTCCACGTTTTCTCTTTTGCCCATCTGGGCCGACTGGATGCTTGTTTCGCGCATGCGGGCGCGGGACCCGATCACCCGTCCCAATTCGAAGAAGGTGCCCAGTTTCTTCCCGGCTTTCGCGAGCGTCGCGGCTCGCTTCAGCAAGTAGGGCATGTCGAAGTTTTGCGTGTTGTAGCCCGTAATGATGTCCGGGTCGACCCTTCTGATAAAATCGCTCCACTTCTGGAGCATCTCCTCTTCTGTTTTTGAGGGGATGACGGACGCGCCGGAGATAGGAGCACAAGTGTTTAAGGTGAAAATGACTTGGCATAAGGGTTCATCACTGCCTTGACTTTGAACCACACAAGAAATCTGGATGACGGGGTCCTTCTCCGGCTCCGGGAAGTGGCCCTTCCGCCCCTGGCACTCAATGTCCGTCGCCAGGACGCGCAGCGGCGCGAGTGTGGACCACGCGCCCTCGCACGGGTGCGCGATGAGCGAATCGAAAATAATGTCCATCTCCACGTCGCACCGCGTGGCCTTGGGGAGCTGGTCCGGCGTCCCCCTCAAACTGAACGAGCCCGCGGGCGCCTCGCACCAGCTCCCGCCGTTCAAGTTGTTGTCGATCATGAACCGGAGGACGTAGGGCACGTTGCTCTCGTAGGTCTGGGCGCGCCAGGCCATGTCCCGTCCTAGACCGACGCCCTCGCTGAGGACGCGCTTGAGCTTCGCGACTAAAGTTGGTAATGATAAGTAGACCTTGACGAAGGGCTTGGTCTCCGTGTTGTAGCCCAGGATGCTCCGCTTGCCCCTCACGATCTCCACGCCCAGGCACAGGACACTTGCGTATTTTTCTTGTCCTGCGCACTTGGACCGCAGCGCCGCGTCTAACGCCGCGCGCATCTTCGGTTGCGCGGACCGGTCGTCCGGATCCAGGTCCGGCGGCGCTTGCGCGAAGCAGTACGGCGTGAAGCCGTGGCAGTGGGCGCAGACGCTCTGGCCCTCGGCCGTGGCGCCGTACAGGCGCACGATGGGTACCGGCCGCTTGTTGCCGCCCGGCACGCGGCCGCCCCGCGGGTGCCGCGCCAGCGGGTCGCCGTTGTACATGTCGATGGACACCCACTGGAAGGCGACGGCGCGCTGGGCGACGTCGGCCGGCGGGGCCGGCCGCAGGAACGGCGCGATCCAGTCGCCGGGCTTCTCCTCGGGCTCGGGGGCGGACTGCTTGGCCGGGGCCGCCTCGGACATCATCTCCTGCTCCATGCGCTCCAGCGCCTCCTCGTCGATCTCGAAGTCGTCGTCCATGGTTTACGGTGCGGCGCAGCGCGTTTTGTGTGAATGAGAGCCCTGGCACGCAGCAGCGTCTAGGCGGCGCGGCACGGCGTTTCTTCGCAAAGCGAGGCGCCACTCGATCAGAAGCGTTCACAGGAGCAGTACCTTGGCTGGTGGCGTGCTGCGCGGCGCGATAAGCAGCCTATGAGCGCAACTTAGCAAGACCGGATTTAAAATCGGCAAAACCCGTCGCGGAGCAAAGTCAGTTCCGAGCTCCACTTCTGTTGAGCTCTTACGCGAGACGTAGAGAGCGCGACGAGCAATCCGGGAGGTGGACTGCGGAGCCGAGACGCTCATCAGATCCGCTGCTGCAGCAGCGTCCATGTCTGGCGCGGTGCTCAGGCCGCTGGTGCGACAAAGGGTCTAAGACTGAGCGACAGAACACTCATTCATAGTACCTCTGCCGCCTGCCAGCGACTTGGGTGCAAGCGTGGGTAACGAGCACTGGATTACAAAGAAAGTGTGCAACTGCAGGATGCGCATGGTCACGAAACGCCTCGTCTGTCCGCCGCTCGGCGCGAGCCCGCTGCTGCTCTCCATGTACCAGCACCGCAGCCCGAAGCGTGCGTTCACGGAAAGCCTCGACGCCGAGGCGGACGCCGTCGGCCCGGGCATTTACGGCGGCCGCGTCGAGCGTGACGAGGCCGGCGCAGTCGTCATCGGCCAGCAGTACGAGGAGTACAATTCGATCCCTGGGCCCTTATACGCGGGCGGTGGATACACCAAGCTCGCCCAGGCTATCCGTGAGGGCGACGATACGCGCGTGGCGCAGCTGCTCGACAACGATCCGGAGCTCGTGAACGACGTGCTGACCGGCGCCGCGAGCCCGCTCCACCTCTGCGGCATGGCGCCCCGCGCCGGCGGGGTCGTCACGAAACTCCTATGCGAGAGGGGAGCGGATTTGGACGCGCGAGACTCGTGGGGCTACACGCCTCTCCAGCGGGCGGCGACGAACGACTGCGTCGACGCCGCGAAAGCTTTGCTCGCGGCCGGCGCGTCGCTAGAGACCCCGTCGAGCGTCGACGCCGACGGCGAGGATGCGTACGAGCTCGCCAAGCGCCTCCGGTCCTACGCCTGCATCTTCGCCTTCCGCGACCACGTCGCGGAGGGGAAAGTGTGATGGAATCGCGCCCCCTTGTAAATAATCGCTGTAAATCCCCTTATACTCAAGTCATATCATTTACACACTACCAACAACAGCCTTCACGGGCCCCACGCGCTGCGCGAGCGTCGCCCGTTCGAAACACAAAGGCGGCACCTGCACGGGTCGCACCTGGCGCGCCACCAGTAAGGCAAGGGTCGTCTGGACGATGACGAGGGCCACGCGCTCGCCGGGGCACTTGTGCGTCCCCTGCGAGAACGCGCTGTAGGCGACGTCGTCCGCGGTACCTCGCGCGTCGAAGGCGATTGGGCTCGCGTACTCCGCCCGCGCCGTCGAGAATTCGGCCGCGTCGGGACCCCACAGCGACTCGTCCCGCGAAAACGCTATATGCGACAACGCCACCGTTTCGCCCTGCTTCACGCGCCGGTTGCCGGGCAACACGCAGTCCTCGGTCGCCAGGCGTACAGCGCCGACCGTGTGCGCCGTCAGCCGAATAGCCTCGAGCGCGACCCTACACAGTTGCTGCGACTCGCGTAAAGTCGTCGCCGACGGGTCCCGGGCGAAAACTAAAGCTTCCTGAAACGAGTCGACGGTGTTGACGCACGCGTGGAGAGCCGCCGGGAAGCGCCGCTCGTGCAAGAAGAGGAGAGCCTGAAACGACGCGATGGCCGGGTTCTTGTGCGCCGCAAATAACAAGCCGACGGCGAACTCGGCGGCGATCGACGCCGGCAGTTTCCGCTCGCTAAAGGCGGTCGCCCAGGGCCCAGGCTCGCCGTCGCCGTCGAGTGCTGCCGCGATGCGCGCTTCGAGGCGCCGTCGGCGTCGCGCCGCCGGCCACAGGACCAACGGGAGCGCGAGCCAGCGCGGCAGCACCGCCGCGGCGGCCGTGGCCTCCTCGACGCCATCCTGGAATTGCACGATGGCATCGACGAGCTCCGAACCGCCGCGCTCGAGAATGCCGCCGCCGATCAACTGCGGAAGGACTGCCCTCAAAACGGCGCCGCGGATCACCGCCAAGAGGTCCGGCACTTCTTTGCTCGTCAGCTCGGCGTCGAGGCCCGCGTCGAGGGCCTTGGCGAGCCGGGCGATTTCGGCGTCGTCCAGGCGCCACCGTCGTAGCACTCGAGCGTGGAAGTCCGTCCCCGCGTCGACGTTCCGCTGACCCAGGAGCTCGCCGAAGCCTATGTCCCGCACGGCCGCGCGCGCCGAGAACCGGCGCTCAGAGGCAAAGGCGACGGCTTTGACGTTTTCAGCGCCGCCCGCGATCACGATCATGCGCTTGCCCGCGAGGTTGAGGCGGAAGACGTCGCCGGCCGCCTTCCTTTGTGCGGTGATGAACGCTGCAGGGTCGCGCTTGTACGCGAGCGCGTGGCCGAGGAGCGGTACGCCGCCGGTCGCCCAGGGGATATTGCTGGTATCGTCGTTTTGGCGCCGGCGCAGCAATGCGATCACTGCGAGCGCTGTGAGCAGCGCTGGCCAGCTGCACAGCATGTCTTGCGCCCACATCGTTGCCGCAGCGACTCTAACGAGCAAGTACCAACGTTTTTATGACCAATGCTGTAGATTAAGCCTGGTTGTAGCCCATTTGACGCGATTTTTGAATAGCTAATGCGATAAAACCCGTACATGAAACCCGCACATAGCCAAAAACTGCGCGCGCAAAGAAGCATCGCGCAGCAGCGCTTCACAGGCGTCCTCATAACGCTTCAACCCTAGACAATGATGCGCTCCGCCCAACGCGGCGCGCGCGCGCTCCTGCAACGCAGCGCACAGGCGCCGCGGCGGCTGCTCTCTGAGCGGCCGCGCGGCACGCGACCGGACCCATTAAGAGGCAGCGGTGGCAAGCCCGCCGCGGAAGCAGCAGAATCCGGCGGCGGCGGCGCGGCCGTCAAGCTCGCCGCCGCCGGCGCGGTGGGCGCCACGGTCTACTACAACAACGAAGCGATCCGGGGCGCGGCGCCGTATTGGAGCTTAGCGGACGCGGGCGCGAAGGTCCTACGGGAAGGCATCAGTGACGCCGAGGACGCGCACTCCTACGCCCTGCAGCTGCTCGGGCTCGGGTTAGGGCCGGTCGCGCCGCAGGCCGACGCCTCCTTGAAGACGGAGGTGTTCGGCATCACGTTTGCGTCGCCCGTGGGCGTGGCCGCAGGCTTCGACAAGCGGGGGTTCGCGCACGCGCCCCTGGGCGAAATGGGCTTCGGCTTCGTCGAGGTCGGGGGCGTCACGCCCCTGCCGCAGCCCGGGAACGACCGGCCGCGCATGTTTCGCCTGAAGAACGATCGCTCGGTCGTGAACTTTGTCGGGTTACCGTCGGAGGGCGCGGACGTGGTCGCGGCGCGGTTAAAGAGCACGAAGCGGACGTGCGTGGTGGGGACGAACGTCACGAAGAACGCGGCGTCCACGGACGCGGTGGGGGACCACGCGCGAGTCGTCAAGGCCCTGGACGGCGCCGTGGACTTCGTCGTGGTCAACGCGTCGTGCCCCAACGTCAAGGGGGGCGTCGTCGACGTGAAAGCCATGGCGGCGCTCGTAGCGGTCGCGCGCGAGAACACGTCCGTTCCTGTACTGCTGAAGATCTCGCCGGATTTGGACGAACGGCAGCGGCGCACCGTGGCGCATACAGCTTTGAAGCTGAAATTAGACGGCTTGGTCGTCGCGAACACGACGTCGCGCCGGCCGCACCGGGACTCGTCGCCGCCGCTGTTCAAGACGCCCTTACGGTCTGCGGACGTGCCGGACCGCGGCGGCCTCTCGGGCCCGCCTCTAATCGAGAACACGAAGGCCATCGTGCACGACTTCTACCGCAAGACGAAGGGCCGCGTGCCGATCGTCGGCGTCGGCGGCGTGTCCAGCGCGGACGACGCGTACGCGCTGATCCGCGCGGGCGCGTCGCTCGTCCAGCTCTACACGGCCTTGGTGTATCACGGGCCGGGCCTCGGGTGCGAGATCCGCGACGGGCTGGTCGCGCGGGCAAAGAAGGACGGCTTCGCGCGCGTGCAGGACGCGGTGGGGTCGGACCACCGCCGCAAGAAAGGATGGTTTTGAGCGCGGGTGCGTAAAGTGTCAAGCGCTTGACTACCAGGTGAGGTATTTTATGCTCGCCGGGCGGGATGTAGTTAGTATTATATTATTAGCGATAGGTAATTACAATCATGCCGCCGTGTGGGCGTCGATAAAGTTCTGAATATCGCGAAGTGTCCCCTCGGAAAAAATCGTCTGTGGATGAGTGGCGCCCAGGACTCGCCGCATCCTCCGGATGATGTACGGAGAGCCCTCAGCGCATCCATGGCTTCGGGTTCGAGGATGCGTTGACGCGTAAGGCGGGCCTCGGCGGCAAATGCCGAAGGCATACTAATACGCTACGCTATTCCAGGTTCCTCGAGGCAGTTATTCGCGGCCAGCCGTTCGCCGAACTGCAGCACGACGGGCGCCACCTGTGGCCCCAGGCGTTATTCCTCGGCCTATCCGGCCGCCTCCATATGAAAGAGGGCCCGGCGCGGGTGCGCGTCTTGGATGCCATCGGCCTTCTGGAGCAGGCGGATGCGGATTTTTCTCTCCTACGCTCAACGATGACCCACGACCACAGCAAGAAGAACCTCCGCGACGAGGCTTATCACAACGCCACGCGGAACCGCGGCGGCCACCAGCAGACGGCGAGGAATCCGTGCCTGCGGGACATCGACTACAATAACGAGCGCCTGCAACGCGCGCTCTGCGAGCTCTACCGCGTCGACTACGCGAGCTTTCCCGTCTACCAGCGGCCCGTGTGGTGTCCGGTGAATGCGTCCTTTCCACGACGAGTGGCGCCGGTAATTCAAGAAACTGCGAGCATACCTGCGCTGCATCGTCTGACCCGTCGCGTACCGCGCGGCCGCCGGTGTGACGACGACCACGACGTGCTGAGCGCGGGACCCGGCGGCAAGCGAAAGCCGATACTCTCGCGTCTCGAACCATAACATAATATTAGTCAATCCCAACTCCCCGGCGGCGTCCAGCCTTCGCTGGACCGCGGCGTCGTCGTCGCCAACTGGTCGAGCTTAAACGCCGTACACGACATGCCGTCAAAGGCCTGCGTTTGCTGCTTCGCCCCGAGTGTTATTACATCATCACAATTCAGCGCCTCGATCTCGTCCATGCGGTGCGAGACGTACAAAACAGCCACGTCCGCGGCGTCGCGCGCCGCCTCGAGGGCGGCGAGGAAGCGGTCCCGGCTCTGAGCCGACAGGGCATGGGTGGGTTCGTCCAGCACTAACAGCCGTGGCCGTTTGACCAAGGCGCGGCAGAGCAACACGAGCTTCTGCTGGCCCAAGGAAAGGCGCGTAAAAAGAGTTTCCGCCGACACGAGGTCGGCGATGCCGAGCGTAGCGACCCAGGCGTCGGCGATGGCCGCGTGGCCCGCCCCCGGCCGGTCGTACAGCCCGATTGTGTCGTAGAAGCCCGAGAGCACGACGTCCCGCGACGAGACCGTCTTGCCGCTCCGCCCGACGGCGTCCGCCGCGTGGTGCGGGTCGCAGAAGGCCAGGTACTGCATGTGCGATCTGGGTGTGACCGTCCCGATCCTTCGCTTCACGTCCCAGATCGACTCCCCGGAGCCTTTTTTCCTCTCGAACAATGTCAAGTCCCGGCTTAAGGCCAGAGGCGAGTCGCCCGTGATCATGTCGACGACCGTGGACTTGCCGCAGCCGTTCGGGCCCGAGAGCACCACGGCCTCGCCCGCGCGGATGACGAACGAGAGGTTCCGGAAGACCTCCGCGCCGTCGTAGGCCACGCTGACGTCCGCGAACCGCACAACCTCGTCAGACTGCGTGTCCTGGAGCACGCCGCGGCGGCCCCAGGTCTTCGCGCCGCCCCGCCCCACCGAGAACGCGTCCGGACGCCTGGGCGCCTCTCCTCTTAGTAGAGGCGCCGCGACCTCGAGCTGGTCTAGCACGCGGGCCCCGACGTCGGCCCAGTCCCCGACCACGGCGCCGCCCCGCCCGTCCAACACGACCGCCTTCGTCGGGTCTACCAGATCCTCGCGTCGATGGGCTACTTGCACGATGGTCAGCGAGGGGTCACTTGATGCTTCATCTTCAATAGCTTGTTGCAGCGTCGCGCACGCCGCCACGTCTAGACCGTCAAAAGCTTCGTCCAGCACCAATAAGGAGGGCCGCGGATCCCGCGCGAAGTACTCGCAGGCCAGGAGCGCGCGGGCCTCGCCCGTCGACAGGGCGTGCAGCGGCGTGTGGCGCTTGTCCACGAGGTGAAACCGCTGCAGCGCCGCATTCTGCAGGGCCGCAGCGTCCAACGCTTTGAGCGCCTCGTCGTCGCCCGGGGCGTCGCGCGCCACGGGCAGCGGCGCGAGGCGCGTCCTCCGCGGCTCGTAACCCGCGTAACTCAGCGCCGAGGGGTAGTGCTCCGGGAACAAGTACGAGGCGACCGTCGCTCTTTTGTGCACGACGGTGAAGCGGCTCTCGGCGAACTCCGCGGCCTCCTCCGCGAGCAGCGTTCGGTGGGCCTCGAAGGACACGTAGTGCGCGCCGAGTCGGGTCGGCGGCGGGAAGGGCGCCGGCGCGTTGACGCCGCTGCGTTGTTCCACGCGGAGCTCGTCGATGCCCTTCCCGAGCTCCGCCCGGCCGAGCGTCGGCCGCTGTATTTCCGTCGACTCGGGAGCTTGGCCGAAGCCGCCGCTCCGCACGCGTGCGCCGAGCAGCTTCGCCAGCGTGCTCTTGCCGGAGCCGTTCGGTCCTACCAACGCGACGCGGTCGCCCGCGAGGACCTTGAGGCTGAGCGCGCCGATCAGCGTCTCGTCGCCGGCGCTGATGCGCTCGCCGTAGAGCTCGACGAGCGGTGCTGAGGCTCGAATACGCGTTGGCGTTGTCACGCGTTGCGGTGCGATGAGTGCCGATGCTGTCGCGAGCCATGTGAGCCGCAGCAGTGGCGTCATCATCGATGCAATTGGTGCACAAGCGTCTCTGGGCCGATTGAACGCGCTCTTTCGGCCTGGCCCGCTGCTTTAGATCAATGGGCCACCTTACGACACCGACAAGTTGCAGTGAGGGTAACCACGCTGTGTACAGGGTAGCCGACGCAGGTTTGATTCGTGCGGGTTTTTCGTACGGGTCCGCCTTCTCTTTTTTGGCTAAGCTATTCTGCGCTCACTGCTCGTCGCGTTGCGCGGCCAGCACAATGCGAATCCTACCTCACTTTTTGCGAAGCCCACAGCCAGCCGGCGCGACCCAGGAGCCATTGCCAACAGCACGACGAGGCCGCCGCCGAACGCTGCGGCGCTGGCTCGCGCCCCGCGTCTTCGTGCTTGCTGCGGCCATAGCACCAATTATCCCATCAATGCCGCAGTCGACGCCGGTCGTGGTCATGCATGCGGCGGCCCCGCACGCGCCGAAGGGATTACCGGGCGGCATCGATGGAAGATCGCCGGAACTCATTTTCCTCGAGGCCGCGGCGAAGGCGTCGAAGCCGCGACTGCTGGACCGCGCCAACGCGGAGTTCAAGAAGCGGCGACCCCTGCGAAGCGCGTCGCAGCTGTTCAAGAACCAGGCGTCTAGGGCTCGGCGGGTGGCCGCGCGGGCCATCACCCCGAGCGACGACTCGCCCGAACCGCGGTCCTACACGAACGCGCCGTCCTTCGCGGCCAGCGCGGCGGAGAAGGTCGGCCCGGCCGTGGTCCGCGTCGACGTGGAACGCGCGGACGGCGTGCGCTACTCGCACGCGAGCGGCTTCTGCTACGACTCGGGCAAGGCGCTCGTGCTGACGAACGCCCACGTTGTTCATGGGGCAACTCGGGTCTCAATAGTAACCAGCACGGGCGAGCGGTACAAGGGGACCGTCCTGGGCTCCGACGCCCACACGGACATCGCCGTCCTGCGCATGGAGACGAACGGCAAGCGCGTGCCCCAGGCCCCCGTCGTCGAGCAGGACTCGTCGTTGCGGGTCGGCGACTGGGTCGTGGCGATCGGGCACCCCATCGGCCTGGACCACACGGTGACGCTGGGCATCGTGTCGTCGCTCGGGCGGTCCCTCAGTACGCCCCGGGACACGCAGCGCGCCGCCGACGCGCCGCGCTGGGCGGACCGCGTCCGCTTCATTCAGACCGACGCGGCGATCAACCCCGGGAACTCGGGCGGGCCGCTCCTGGACCGGCGGGGGCGCGTCGTGGGGATAAATACGGCGACCGCGGCGCATGCCGACGGCATCGGGTTCGCCGTGCCCGCGCGGCGCGCCCTGCGCGTCGCTTCGGACTTGGAAAAGGGCCAGCAGGCCGCGCACGCCTACTTGGGGCTGGAGCTTGCGCCGCTAACGCCGGCGGCCCTCGAGCGCGTCGAGACGGACGCCGAGCCCGTGACCTCGGGCGGCGCGCTGGTCCACCGCGTCGTGCCCGGCAGCCCGGCCGACACCGCGGGCCTCGTCGTCGACGACGTCGTCGTGGCCGTCGGCGGCAAGCCCGTGCGCGACGTCGCTGCAGTACTAGCGGCGGTGGACGACGCACGTGTGGGGGAAACCGTCCGAGTCACGGTGCGGCGGCCGTCGGAAACGCTCGAGATTGAGGTAGTGGCCGCTGATCTGTTGACGCGGACGTTCGACGTGGACGTCGAGGCCGTGCCGCAGGCGTCCGAGTCCAACGGTGGCGGCGCGGGCGGTGGCGGCCCCCTCGTCGCGGGCGGGCTCGGCGACGCCTCCGATGATTCCGCCTCCGGCGACGCCGCCGCCGAGCTCCTCCTCAGCATTTTGCTGGTGCGCGGGCCGGTTCCTGCGTTAAATTAGTTTTTATTGGTTCTTAGTTGTCCACGCCGTTGCTAACTTTTCGCAATGCGTGGAGGAATTTAGGGCATGCTTCACGCCGGGACCAGCGCCGACACAAGTGCCGCAATGCCCGGCTTGGGATCGCCGAGGGCCTCGTCGTTCAGCGCCAGCGTGAGGTCAGCAGGATTCCGCTCGCCGCACCGCATGCAGGTTTGGGTGTAGGTGGCGGCGCCCGGGTCCGAGAGCGACCGTGCGATGTCGACCGGCGTCGCATGCGCAAACTCGCATTTGGGGCAGCTCCACGCGCCGTCCGGGCCGGGAGAATCCACGTCCGGCCTCGTCGACGACAGCACCGCGGCGGCGGTCGCGTCGAGCGAGGTCAGCTCGCCGTCGGAATCGGCCCCGGCGGCCCACATCGCGGCCTCCGCGACATCCCCCGCCGGGATGCGACCGGGCGACTCGCCGCCGGGCGACATGCGGCCGCGGTACGACGACGCACTGGGCGCGGGTGTGGGCGCCGAGGCGGGCGCGGGAGCTGGTGCCGCGGCCGGCGCGGGCGCGGGCGCGGCGCCGCCGTTATCACCAGCGTCGTCGCGAGGAAGAGGAGGAGGTAGTTGCGGCGGCGGCGCCGCGCCGGAACGCCGCAGCCCGCCGCCGCCGCCCGAGGTCAGAGTCAGGTGCTGCCGCGCCGTCTCCACGGCGCGCGCGACGTGCCGCCGCGCGACGTCATCTAAAGGAAGGTGCCCCAGCGCCCGCTCGCCCGCGTCCACGGACCGCTGCCAGTCGCGCATGTTGCAGTAGGCCACGCCGAGGCCCGCCTTGGCGTGGGCCGGCGTCGCCTGCGACCGCGGCGCGCCCGAGCCTTCCAGGCGCGTCAGAATGGCGTCCGACTGGGCGAAGTCCGCAACGGCCCGGTCGTACCGCAGGCACGAGGCGTGCGCGTGGCCCCGCAATAAACGGATCCGCGCCTCCTCGCCGTCGTGCCGCCACCGCCTCCTCGTCGCGTCGTCTTGGTCGCTGGAGGTGGCGACTTCTCCACACGCGAGCCTCGTCTGCATGCGCAGCGCCCGATCCAGGTCGTTCGTCGCCTCCCAGGGCCGGTCCATGGCCAGGAAGCTCGCCGCGCGCGCGACCAAGGCTGCCGGGTCGTTCGGGTCCGCCTCGACGCTTCTGTTCGCGAGGAACCAGCGACCGCAGGCCTCTCTCGCCGCAGTCATCGGCTGGCCATGTTGCATGCTCAGCTCGTTCTTGAGTATTTTACGACGACGTTATCACGTTGAGTTTTTCAGACGACGTGGCGCCATTGAGGGCTGTATGTTCGTTCCTGCGGCTATTCGAGCTGTCGCTTCGTACGGCAGCAGCTCTAGTATGATAAATAGTGCCTTCCGGCGCAGAGAAGAACTGCGTAGCTAATCTGTGCGGAGGCGCAGGCTGGATCAGAATCGAGATCATGCTCTTTTATCCCTAAAGAAGAGACCGTCGCTACGAAACATTTTCGTACGTCTCGACGACGCTCACTAGATTTAGGACGACGCCTTTCGACGCCTTTAGGAATTAAAACAAACTCCTCGGGTGACGGGTTTCGCGATCGTGAGCCAGGCCTCCACGCCTTGGCACAGACCAGCTGTCAAGCGTCGCTGGGACGTGTTGTTGCAAGAGACATCAAGATATCACTCAGGCGCTGCCGCTGCCGCAACAAATCGAGCAATGCTGCGCCGCAGCCTCGCGAGAGCTCCAGTGGTTTCAGCAGCAGCGCCGCGACGGCCAGCAGCGCTGGCAAGGCGCACCTTCGCCAAGTTCGTCGTGCCGACGAAGAAGAAACTGGAATGGACCGACGCGATGGAGGCGCGCGTCCTGCAGCAGATGCGCGGCGAGTCAAACAACCTGGACGGCGAGGCGCTCGAGGACACGAACGACAAGCGGACGCACATAAGTGAGGTCGACGCCGGCGGCTTCGAGCTGCGGGGCGACGTCTTCCTGCCGTCGTCCATCTGCTGTTTGCCGTACCACGCGTTCCTCTGGCGCGCGCGGACGCAGGAGGACGTGACCGTCGAATCGCTGCGCTTGTTCAGCGTCGTGCACCCCCGACCCGAGATCGTGGTCGTCGGTTTGGGCACGCGCGGCCCGCGCGAGCGCATGGTTGATGTGGAGGCCCATTTCCGAAACGAGGGCATCGCGCTGGAGCAGATGGACACGGCGAACGCGGTGAACACGTTCAACATCCTGAACGATGAAGGGCGGACGGTCGGCGGCGCCTTCTTGACCCTCGAGCCGCGCCCGCTGGACGAATACGCGGACCCGCTCGCTGGGAAAATAAGCTAGTTACTTAGTAGTTACACATTTGTTGGAGGACGACTTCGGCGTTAGTCGCCGCATCATCGCCGCCAATGTTTTCTGGGACGTCGAGCGCCGCAGCGGGTCCTCCGGCTTGGCGCTGAGCCGTTTGTCGACCTCCCTTCCGATCGAATCGCGGTCCGCGTCGCAGCTCAACGCCGCCGCGACGCCGGCGACGCCGCGCGGCGCCGCGCCGAGGATCTTCAGGAGTGCCGCGGCGTGTTTCCGCGCGCCGACGTCGATGGCGGGGTCCGCCAAGAGTGCGGCGAGCACGGGCGGCGCGTTTGCCTCGGCCGCGGCGTCCCGGTTCGCGGCGTGCGCATGGAGCAGGTTTCGCAACGCACCCGCGGCGGCGCCTCGCGCCGCCGCGCCACCATGCTCACAGAGGGCCACGAGCGGCTCGATGCATAGTCCGAGCGCGGCCTGGTTTTCGGGCGATTCGAAGGCTAGGTTCCAGACGCAGCGCGCCGCCGCCTCCGCGCCGGCCGCGTCCGCAGACTGTATCAGAGCCACGAGCGCGGGGGCGGCGCCGCCCTCGATGATTAACGAGCGGTTCTCCGGGCGCACGGCGAGGTTCCGCAGCGCGCCGGCGGCGTACTCCTTCTGCGCACTTGTGCCGTCGCGCGTCAGCGCAACGAGCGGCGCGATGCCGCCAGCCGCCGCGATCGACGCGCGGTTGGCCGCGTCGTTGCACGCGAGGTTCG
>Ga0114994_10001570_pt1 | contig 16504 bp, 19 predicted proteins | sample ArcticOcean_MG_C_9_FD_87043 | JGI IMG/M metagenome (GOLD analysis project Ga0114994, IMG submission 87043) | Marine microbial communities from western Arctic Ocean - ArcticOcean_MG_CB2_152 | ecosystem: Environmental > Aquatic > Marine > Oceanic | place: Arctic Ocean: Canada Basin | collected...
GATCAACAAACTTTTAAAATTACCCAACAAACTTTTAATAGCAACAACTTTGAAAATAATTTATCAGATCAACAACTTTTAAAATATGGGATAGCAATTTTTATGCAAATACACTAAATGAACGGTCTATACACATCTACAAATATTAATCATTATGGGTCATTTATTATGTATGGACATGGACCCATCAGGATGCTACATATTCTCATTTTTTTGTACTATTATTTTTATTCTATATTCACCTCGCCATTTGTTTTTTGTATTTTTTCCATCCTTGGTGTTTTTAATAATTGTAACCACGTAAACCGCAGACTTATATCCCATCTCCTTTGCTGCAGCTACAACCGATGGGTATTCTTTTTTGGCATCTTCCTTGCCCCTTTCCCAAATACGGCAAGGACGGCCGTGTGATCTTTCAATATTCTCTACATGTGTCAGGAATTGCAAATTATTGGCATAGTGATTGGTTGGATCAAAATCAATGTGGTCCACATCCAGTGTAGCGAAGGTATAATCTTCGCCTGTCTTGCTTTTCTGTTTGGCAATTTTTAGTTCGGCAATTTTTGCATTCAGTTGGTCTCTGTCGAATACCAAGGCAACGACACGATAAAAAAAAAGATGCTTATTCATCAACGTAATCCGAGGGCGTACCTTCTCTTGGTAATTAGTAATCTTTGCATTTTTACTGGATTTCGTCACAAATTTGAATCTTGACATGTTGCTGACCCAGTATTCGGTTTGATCGGACAGTGGTACATTCAAAGTTTTATGGTCGTCTTCCGTGACGGGTTTCCATTTTTCACCTACAAGATCGGGCAAGTTGTACCAGGAGAATTGCGCCAAGCAGTCCCGACCTTCGTATTTGATCTTGACCGAACTATTCCAAGTCTTATCTTTGGTTGCAATAGAATTGTAAATGTGAATTGATCTAACCTTGTAATCGATCATGGCTTGTTTGCGATGGGGATAATTTTTGATGATTGGCTTGTCTTCGGAATCGAGAAGGGGCTTGCCTTCCAAATCAAAAACGGTCATGGTGCAGGGGGTTGATCGACTCATGGCCCGATTGGCTCTGGTTTCGGCCGACAGAGTCGTTTTTCCGTGGTGTTCGGCTTTTGTCATAATCATACCGTTTGAGACATCATTGTTGGTTTTGTCGTTGTCAGTATGGTCTACTGGAAAGTCACGGCCGAATTCTCGGAGGGGCATACCAGCAGTGCCGAGCTTTGCCGCTGGTGTTAACTTGCCCCAAGCCAGACTGGCAAATTTCAAGGCTTGTGAAGTCAATCTGTTACCATTATCATCCGTAATTTGAACGATTGACCGACCTTTGTAAAGTCTTATTGTTGGAGTCCAATACGCTTTAAAATCTTCACGCATCCGAATAAACAGGCAGGTTAAACTGGCAAAGGTTCTTTTGAAGTCCCTTCCAATTTGTTTGTAGATTGTGCCATCTTTTTCAATCGCATTGGCTTTTTCTGATTGTTTACAAGGAACATAGTTGCCGTTCGCATTTAAGATAAAGAATTCCAAATCGTCTATTGGACTCGAAATTCTTGGCCGTTTATTGCCACTCGCCCCCAAATCTGGAGCATTTCGTTTGTTTGACATTTTTTTTGTTTTCTCTGATAATTGATAATTTTCAGAATGTTCTTAATATATACTGGATTTGACTAAAGAAAAGCCAAAAAATCTGAAACTAATTCCCACCAGATCAAAAAGTTCATAATACGGTATTTTTAAGGAAAATACCGAATGAATTGCGCAATTAGATGTCGGCTAAAAATTTTCCAAGAAATTGTCCAATATTACTCTATTATGATATTTATAATGGAGACTAAAACTTTTAAAATATTTTGTTTAAAACGGTATTTAACCGATAGATGGTCAATATAAATGAGGAGGCGAACTCTTTCAGACGAAGGTGTTAAATTATTTTTAAATGGCATGACCACCACACCGTCCTCGAATTCTTTACGTCAGTTTGTTTGGAATTTATTCCATACTGATTACGACGAATCTCTAGAGTCAGTCGTGATGGAATGCCGCGAATCGTCAAAGGCACTTGCAGCGGAATTCGGATCCGAAAGGTTTACAAAGTTATTGGAATCAGCGGTGACGCAAACTGTCAAAATAATTCTTACGAGAGATCAACGCAAAATGTCAAGGAAGCAAATGAACAAAAACATTAAATTTTTTATAGATGTTATGAGAATGTCCTTTGACAGGCAAGATTATCAGACTGTCCACCTGATTCTCTTTGCCATTACGCATCAAGTATTCATGAAAATAAAGCCTAGGATGCAGAAATGGGCTCCTGAAAAGATAAAAGAGATTAAGAAATTTTTGGGCGGGCCAACATATGCCCGTCATATTAAATTTTGGACGTCTGTTCGTTCAGATTATCAATTGCCATCTTTATTCGCATTTTGTCATTATATTGAGAGAAGTCGTTGGCAGGGTAAACTCTATGAAATGAATGAGGCGCTCGATATGATTAACATTTTTCAATATCTTGAGCATACTGAAGTAAGTCAGATTTATAAGCAGGGCATGGTTACAAAATTTGAATTGGAGCAGTTATCTAAACTTTTAATAAAAAAATAACTATTGTACATTTTTTCGTTTATAGTGTTTATATGGAGTCCTTTTTAGCTTTGAGACTGTTTTTGATGATCAAAAGATTGCGAAATCGTATGGACCTTGGCGAAGTGGCATGTTGTGCATATTGGACGCGAGTGCAATTAACAAATGACGATGATCAAAATTCAGAATGTTTCTGTTCGAATTGTTGTAGATATTGTAAAGCTTTTTGCACTCCCGCGACATTATCGCCTAATTTTGCAATGGAGCAATTACATGAGCGACAAAGCCAACCTCTAAATTCCTCCGTCTTGTGGCAATGATCAAAAACGAGTGTTTTTGGCGTTGCGTTACAAATGGTGCATGGTGAATATGGTTCCGGTTTGCCGAATTGTTTGACGTGTGCTTTTTTTAATCTGGCGGCTGTTTTATTATTGTGATTCCGGCAACTCTTGCAAATATTTCTATAATTGAGTTCTCTTTTCTTTTTTTCAAATTGGTCTATTTTTTGAATGGTCTTGCATGATTTGCATTGCTTTTCTGCAGGATGTTGCATTTTGTGCCAACGTTTTGTTTTTTTTTTTAAATCATTTATACGTAAAAATTTCACATATGTTTAGAATAATAACGATATAAATAAATGTTTCAATAATATTAATAAAAGAATGGTTGTTTTTCCGTCTTATGTGGCTTACTCGTCTATAATTATTGGCCTGATGATTCAGAAGGCGGCGTCAAGGGAGAATGAGTTGGCTTCTGCGCTTTGTCCAACGCCGCTGATCGAATATTCGCTGACACGCCGTTCAAAAAAATTTGTTTTGGCGTCGATGGAGATCATTTCCATGAATTTTAGTGGTTGAGTAGCGTTATAAACGGGTTTTATATTTTTATTGAGCATGCTTAGTAGTCTATCCCCGCAATATTTCACGTATTCGCACATGTCTTCTGTAGATAGTCCTACAAGATTTTGTGGGAGGACCGCCCTGACAAAGGCAATTTCGATGTCTATGGCTTCTGTGAGTATCATTTTGACTGTTTCTTGGTCTATGTCTGTGATCATATTGAGCATTTCTATGGCGAATTTTGCGTGTAGGCCTTCGTCTCTTTGGATCAATTCGTTTGAGAATGTGAGTCCTTTGCATAGGTCTTTTGTTCTTAGCCAATATAGAGATGCGAATGACGCTGAGAAGAGTACTCCCTCAAAGATGGCGAATGCCCATAGTCTTTGCCAGAATGGCCTTGCTCTCTCCATGTATTTGATGGCATAGTCTCCCTTGGCTTTGATGGTGGGTTCTGTTTGAATGGCATTGAATAGTGCCTCTTTTTGTTCAGCAGGTGCGAATATTTCAAGTGCTGTTGCGTATGTTTCTGAATGGATCGTTTCTATGTATGCTTGTAGTGTGTAGAAAGTTCTGCATTCTGCGACGGTGACTTCTGACACGAATTGGTCCATGAGATTGTCGATAACAAGCATGTCTGAGGATGCGAAGAATGCTATAATGTTGAGTAGAAATGATTGTGCGTCTGTGGATAGTTTGACGAAATCTTTTTTGTCGTTTTGCCAGTCTATTTCTTCAGTGGTCCATAATACCGATTGTTGTTCTTTGAAAATGTCCCATAGGTTTTGGTGTTGAATGGGTTTGAGTACGAGTCTTTTTTGATCGGGGTCGGTAAAGTTCATTTTTTGATAAAGGGGAGGGCACTATATATAACCGATTATTTCATTTCAAAATGTCGGATTGTAGTAACGATGAATGGGTTTCTGGTATGTGGTTGGTCATCTCTGGGGTGTCTGTATTGGCGTCGTCCTTGTTATCTTTGTTGGTAGTGGGTCCCGTTTTACATAAGCGTTGATTTCTCCAGTGACGCATGTAGTGTCTTCTGCACAGTTGTTTTGAAAAGACTTTGCGTCCGCATTTTGTGCACGTTCTTGACGTGAAATGATAAAAGCATTTCTGATCCATATATTCTGGACGTTGGCACACTTGGCACGATTTGATCGGCAAAAATTCTTTTTTTCTGTAGTGGTGTGCGCATATTTGTTTGCAATAGGAAGGTCTGTTACAATTCTGGTGTGCACAATTGACGTTGATGTGTCTGTAGTGTGTTCTGCATAGAGTGAGAGTGAATACTGGTCTGAGACAGTTTGGCCAAGTGCAGTGATATCCGTTTTTTTGGAAGCATGTGCGACATAGATTATTTTTGTAAGTTTGTTGTTCACAATGGATGCAAATATTCATTATATAAAATTTGATGTTTTATTTAAATACTAAATTTACTCTTCGTCTACTTCCTCTTTCGGGGATGGGAACTGGTAGTTCATTTGGAGCTCAACGCAGACCTTGTACATGCCTTCGGCTCCGTCCGGGTGAGTGTCGGTGTAATGGCCCGTGGGCTTGCTGGTAAACTTAGCGCGGACGTCGTTCAGGTCGGTAAAGGGCATACGGGCAAGGACGTGTGACTGGAGGTCGTTGATCACGCGATCAAAGACGTGTGCCGGGACCTGGACATATTTGCCGTTGAAGCGAGCTTCGTTATCGACGTTAATACCGAGCTGCTCCCAGTTTTGGCGAATGACGTTGAGGACAACATGGTCCTGTGAAACAAGGTAGTACTGTTCCCCGGGAAATGCGACAACCCCGTCGTAGAGATTTTCGGTACTACAATTACCGTATTGTTCAATGTAACGATCTGAAGCAATCTCGTTGGGCTCGTAGACATTCAATTCAGCGCGCGACTTTTCGTAGGGCATGACAGCCAAGAGGTTGCGGTAGCCGTTGGCGTCTTTGGCCATCGCTTCGGTGCCGAAATCTGTCTTCTGGGGGGTGTGGAGCCATCCCTCGTTGTTCTTGATCGCCGGTTCCTTTTCTGACGAGTTAAAGAGATTGAGGGCAAAGGTGACTGGTTCGGAACAGTCCGAGTAGATGGACTTGACTGTCACTGAAGTAAGAATGCCTTTGCTGGCATCGACTTCGCCGTTCCCGGAGAAAACGTGCGAGGCATTGGAGAGCTGGACAATGACACCGTGCTCCATCTGCTTGGCAGTGGCATTGGATTCAAAGACGACTCTGGTGGTGAAATCTTCTTTGGGCGAATCCGCACTGGGCGTCATCGCGGCGGTGGTCAAAGGGGTTAGTTCTTTACCTTCGGCGGACGTTGTGGTTACGTTAACTGGGCGTTGAATTCTGGACATGGTTTTTGTTATTGGGAAGAATCGCCCCTTATATAAGTGACAAAAGTTAAATCATGCAGTACTTCATAAGATAGGAATAAGATAATTTTGTTAGTCATATCAATATGTATAAAAAATGTTTCGTCGTTTACAAGATGCCCTGGTTCAACTCTCAGACTTTACAATGATCATCGCGGAGGATCTCTCGAAAAGTGGCCAAAAAGTGTTTCGAGTAGATACCATTGAAAATTTAAAGGCAGAATACGCTAAAATACAATCGCCCCATTGGTATGAATGTCTTTTAGAGGACAGGCCGAGCAGAATTTTTTTAGACATCGATTCGGACAGGCCTGTCGATATAGACAGTCTTTGTATACAGCTTCGGGCCGGAATATTGCACAAATTCAATGTAGAACCCGACATTGAGATTTTAGACTCGTGCTCGCAACAAAAATATTCATGGCATATCATCGTCACAAACGTCTGGCTCCAAAATGTCTATCATGTAGGGGCCTTTATTCGACGGTTGGTACTGGCCACCGGCGAACGTGCCATCGATACGGCAATTTACACTAAAAATCGCATGTTCAGAGTCTGTGGTTCGTCTAAATTCGGTTCGGCGCGCGTCCTAAAAGGGCGGCGCGAATGGCATGAACTTTTGGTGCAAGGTCGTCAAGCGACATTTTTCGAATGTTTGGAAATAGACGATTCAGAACCAATGTCGTGTTCGGTTTCTCCGTTTGATCTTTTTTACAATACGGAAGGCCGATGGAGACGGGTCAGAGCGTCAGCCGGATACCAACCACCCGCCACCACCATATGTCCCATGTTAAGGGGAATTGTCCAACATCTAGACAATATAACCAACGGTTCTGTATACTGGCATAAAACAAGTATGACATCGAACGGCCACTATATGGTCTCGACCAAATCAAAACAATGTGCCATCGCCGGAAGATGTCACAAAGGTAATAATATATGGTTTATCATCAAACCATTAGAGAGGCGCGTTTTTCAACGCTGTTATGACGAACAGTGTAGGTCCCAAGCCCATGAAATTTCCGTGGACAGTGCACTATGGTCTGCATGGGATAATGAATGGTCCGCTTTGGCCAGGACACCAATCAACGAAAACACCCTATATAATATGATTGATTAAATAAAAATGACAATCGCCATTGATAAATCACCTCTCGCGTCTTCCGATCCTCAAACCACAAAAGCCCTTCAACATGTATTGGACAGATTGGAAGTCCAATCTGAACACGTTAAGAACGTACATGTACTGGCCAACTTTTCGATTGACAAACTGGCCACTCTTAAACATGGACGACCCATTGTACAAGGGATTGTCGTCCAAGTAGACAAACAATACACCATGTCTATAGAAGACCAATCTTGGTTTCATCCAGAAATTGCCTCTGGACGTTCGGTATTTCAAGTGAAAAGAGTCATTTCTGCAGGTGCCTTGTCCAAACTATCACCCGACGGACTTCACTCGTCCATCGGCGCGTACACGAGCTCGCTTGCCGACGACTTTGGATGTGAAACCGTCCAACATCACGTCATTGTAGATACTTCGGCGACCGAATCCCTTCACGGTCTTTACCAAAAATGGCTGAACACGGGAGCTACTGCCGGAGATATCGATAAACAATGGAAAAGAATGTCTTTTGGAGAGTGCGATGGTATTGTCAGCGCCACCGAGAAAATGAGAGTCGATATCGCCAAAGGAATTACCAAATCCGCCGAACTCATTTATTCGGACACGACGCACTCCGTTCTGTCCGATTCATCCTCCGTCTATTTCACCAACAACGTGGTCAAACAAAGCAAAGGAATTAATCTGATCAAATCTTCAGCACTGGGAGGATACAGAACATACAAATGCAACAACGAATCCGTCCGATTTTTGCCAGCCAGTTTGGGCCAAGCGAGCGGATACTACTCATGGTCCGACATGTCGCCACAAAACTGTGCAAGAATCGAAAAGGCATGTTCTTGGGACGGAGCGCTCGTGTTCAACGCAAATGTCATGACGCCTCCCTCGATCACCGGGTCCAAAATCAGAGAAATGGAAGATGCATACGAATTGTCATTCAGAGATTCGTTGACCATGAACACGGCCAGATTCTCTCCATCCGACCAAGTCAGAGACGCAATGTCGCCGACAGACATTCTTTCGCTCACGCCAAACTCAGAACATGTCTCCACGGCGCAATCTTTTATCACCGCTCCAGTCGATATACAACACCCGGTTCTACGAAAACTCATGGAAAATATTCAACAAATTCAGGTCAGTTATCCAGGAATTCAAATATTTAATCCGAAACTCGTCGAAAATGGACGTCTCAAGATACCCAAAAGTCTTTACAAAGATCTTGTAGAGAAACTGATCAAATAATTAAACATTTTATTCTTTTTTAGCTTATCTAGATGGGACAGGCCTAGTCCAATCGTAACGCAAACTACTCGTTTCCGGAAACAACTTCAAAATCATATGCTGCTCCATATGCAATCGCTGAAATGAACGATCCCGACGATTACCAAGACCCGTCAACACACCAGACAATATTATACGAATGCCCACTAAACGGGCAAACTGAGTCGCATACAAAGGATTCTCAACCAATTCCTTCAATGAAATGTCCACACAACGATTACGCACTATCATCTCCGCTTCCTTAATATGGCCAAATACTTGGGAAGAAAGCTGTACCACACCCGTTACTTCAGGAATATTCAACCACTTCTTATTATCAGATTCGGGAGCAGCGCATGCATTCTCACAAGCATGTTCACGCCCGCGCGCAAGACGGTCACCCTGCTCACGAATCATATTACCCAATCGCAAACGAGAAAATGCAGACACCATCATCAAAAATTTATAACCAGGATCTTCCTTTACCTTATTGGTTAATTCATTGCGAACATACACAAATTGAGAATCATCCATATCAGGTTCGTCCAAAGTCTCAATTCGGCCCTCAATCTGTTCCACTATCTCAGCGCCATCGTCTAGACCTTTATCCAAAACACGGATAGACGTCTCATTCTTTTCGAGACCTTCCGCAGGAGCAAACTCAACTTTGTGCGTTTCCCAAGAATTCATATCTAAAGCAATACGAATGCATTAAATACTCCTAATCGACATGTTCCACTGGAGCCATGAGCCTCGTTGGCAAGCGCATTTTTGTATACAATATATCGCGCTGATGCTCCACCCACTTGAAATAAAACATCATACCAATCAATAAAATCAGAATCACAAACCAATGCAAATTTGCCACTATCCAGTCCAAAGCACCCTCACAACGCCCGTGACCACACGGATACCAATCGTTCAATATGTCGTAAAAAGCCGCAGAACTAGGATTTTCATTCACAATATGCGAAGCTTTCTCACACAAATTAAACGTACCCAATTGGGCGCGAGTCACCGCATCCATACACACGTCAGAATTTAAATACGTCAACGCCTCGTCGTGCTTACGACGATGATCCACACGATATCGATTGAAATTACGCACCTGCAATAAAAAACAAATCACCACAAAACTCAACATTCCATAACGAATCACAGACATTTCGGTGGCGCGCAAGGACACTTTATACTTCAGACACCAACACTAAACATTTAAATCCATCGTCGCATCCAGCAAAGACATCAGCCTCTTTTCTTCAACGCTCACAAGCTTGGAAACACCGCGGAAAATTGTCACATAATCCTCCTCCTCGGGAAAATCGACATCCTTACTCAAAATAAAACAGCCTATGCCCACAAAATTGTCGAGCGCCTCCCATTCGGGCAAACGACCCACAAACACCCATTGGCGACCAGCACTATCCAACCATGCATCCTTTGAATTAAATCGAGGAAATTTTGTCATCAATTTGACTACAACAACTTAAATAGTAGATAAAAATATTTTTAAAAAATATTTTTAAGAAAGTAACGAATCAATCGAATATATTTTAAAAGTTTTTGTCATCAAGTCCATAATATTTTAAAAACAAAGTCACGCCCAAAACAAAATATTTTAAAAGTTTTAGTCTATTTTAAAAGTTTGTTGGTCATCAATAAAGTAAATTTTTACAAAATCGGGTCGTCGTCGGTCCAAAACAATTTCCCTTTGACATTTGCCAGTCTTAAAATCCCTGGTGCCGGTAATGTTTTTTTTCTTCTAATTACGATGTTGCTTAAACCTCTAATAATGGGTGTTGTCACTGAGAGTTTTACATTTTCGTAATAATACAAAGGTTTCCAATATCGTTCGTCTTCTTGTTTGTCCATGATGGACAACTGAGCCACACGCAAATACATTTGATCGCGCAATTTAGTGATTTCTTCAACATGGCTCTCACCATTGCTCGATTTGTCGGTCAGAGAATACACGGTTGTCCCGTCCCCGTCGTAACCGTAACATTCGGGTATTTCGGACATTAACGCTCGGATTTGAACCATTGAGATCGGTTTGACTGCTTCGGCACATTTTGAATAACGGGAATACAGAAAGTGAGGACACACCATTGCGTGTTTCAACACGTCGTCGCCGTAATTGCCTTTTAGAAAAAAAATCGAGTACACATCTTTCGGAACCAACAAACGAATGCCATCTCCATTGCCCCCGTTTTCCACGGTCATCATTCGTGCGGTCGAAGTGACTATCGGTTGAGCATAATTGGCACGGGCGGCACATGCTTTTGAAGCCACACCACTGGCATAATCTTTGGCTGGACAAGTCCATCCATAGGTAGTAAAGGTCAAAGGGAAAATGTCGGTCACTTTAATCGCTGGCATCCCTACTGATGTGCATTCTTCGTGGACAAGAACGTTTAAAAACCCAAATTCTAAAAACAACAGAGACAAACATATCGTGCGTACATCTTTCAAGCTTTTTATATGGAATCTGGTATCATTTAAACGCAACCTTTTTTTATGGAATCTGGTATCAATTAAACGACGGGATCCTTTAAAATATTGATGGAAAAACACCGCTTCTTCGTTTGTGGAAAGTGGTCCAGGGTCTTCTATGGCAAGAGTCACAATTTTGGGGCAGTGTTTATGCGGTGGCACGACTTGTCCATTTTCACGTACGTAATGGCATCTAAAGCCGGTTCTGATCTGATTTGCAAAGTGACGTCCCAATTCTTGGTCACTGATGTCGATGACATGTTTGGAATTGGTTCGCATGGGTGTGCTTTCGCCCAGCAAACGATCGTATTCGTCCGTGGGTATATTAAAATCTAAATCATCGTCCCATGGTGCGCATAGTAATCGGTGCCGTATAGTACCCAAGAGAGTTCCACCGGCCGGAAGCATGGGGATGTTGAATGCGCCAAAAAATAAATCCAAAGTCAGTTGCGTTTGTAATTTTGTCAGTTCATCGAATTGGGTACGATGGGCAATGCACGATTTTTTGAGTTGAGCTGACAATGATTCAGGTGACAATGGTGATTCATGTGTCTTTGCAGGTTGTTGAACTGCCCCTACTGTTAAAGAAAAAAACAGTATTTGCAACAACATTGCAAGATAGTATAATGTTGAACTTATATATAGTACGAATTAGTTCGGAAAAAAATATAATACCGATACATTTTCAATCAAAAAATTAAAGTTTGATAGTTAAAGCTTATGTAGGGTTTGTAGGAGAATCGTCACGTGGATTCTTACTATTATTATTATTGGAAACCATCAGTTTCGTTTTATGAAATGTTGCACATTACGACACATAAAGATGTGAAACTGTAGCACGTATGTCTACAGTGTAATCTGGCCGAGGCACGCCATCGCGCTAAATACCTTGTATACCTCTATGAAGTTCCGCAAACGTTTTGCCCGCTTGTGGATCAGAGGGGGGCCTTGGGTCGGCTTCAAGCGGTGAATACCACACCTTACCAAAGGTACTTCTATATCTCGTATACTTACCCACATAACCATCGTAATCTTCCAGAATGCTCCCACGAAATGGGTAGCTAAACCCTCTACCATCTTGAGTCTTCAATGATTTGTACAATAGCGGGGTACCATCGGCGTACACCGTTGTTTTGCCCTTTGCCTTTAACTTGGCCAGTTCTTTCTCTGTAAAATACAAGATCTTTACGACAGGTCCGTAGACTTCATAACTATCGAAACCATTGTCGAGACCAGATACAGAAGCGCCTTTTTGGAATGTTCTTATGTATATTTTTCGTTTTAACAATTCTTCCTTGTGTTTAGCTTCGATGGCATCTATTTTTTCGTTGTGTATGGTCACAAAACGTTTCTTTACGGCCTCCTTGTTCCATTCTTTCCGGAATAAATTATATGGGGTCGGAACATTGGATAGTTCTTCTATATATTGCTCATCTGCAGGCGTTTTCTTCTGAGCTTCTGCTGCAAGAAATTGGCGAAACATTTTAATGGATATAATACACTTATATACGTACAAAAATCAAACTCCGATGACTGTTTTACCTTGGATATTCTATAGTTATTGTTCGAAGTACCATTGATTATATACATATAACTCGTCATCTTTCCCGATAATCGATGCTATTCCGTCTTCAAATGATTTTGTTTCTCTCGTGTATTTATTCAAATAATACCCCATTGGGTATTGAGGTAATTTTGGTTCCACGAGGTCTTCATATATGAAGCGCCATTGTTCTTTTGGTGGGGGTATATCGGGATCTTGAGTATTCATGGTGTGGTCAATTATGTTAAATCATCTTAAATCGTTTTAAAATGACATAAGTTCAACATATGAATTATATTTTTGTGGTATAAATGTTTAAATCATGGGTAAAATGAGTTACAAAGGCCCATGGGCTTCTCTAAAAAAGGCCGCGCCCAAAAGTCCTGAACACTTTATGAGATATTTGCTCACTGTTGTGCCTGATGGTGTCGGCGCGCCAAGGAAATGCACCATAATCAATTGCGAACCCCACCTAGACTCAAACAAGGAAGATTTTTTGGCTGAAATGGCCTTTCGAATAGGACCAGACTCAAAAATCCATTTTTGGATAGTTTCTGCGTTCTAAAAGTCCACGTGTGAGTATTTTGAGCAAGTACATGATCAAAGTTGGTCGGCATTTTATTCGAAATACCTTCTTTAATATTCATTTGAATTAAAAATTTCCATTTTCGAAAGACTTCGATTTCTCATAAGGCGGATTTCGACCCCCTCATATTCGTCGAATTCTCGAAGTCTTTTGTCGATTTCAAATCGACAAATCTGACGACCAATAAATTCTGTCGATTTGAAATCGACAAAACCGGCGAATATAGTCCGAAGCAGTCCGGCGGAAGCTTTTGTCGATTTGAAATCGACAAAACCGGCGAATATAGTCCGAAGCTGTCCGGCGGAAGCTTTTGTCGATTTGAAATCGACAAAAGACTTCGAGAATTCGACGAATATGGGGGTCGAAATCCGCCTGGAGCCCGTGGGTGCTTCGAATAATGGAATTATTTTGAAATGCTTTGCAATATGCTTTGAAATATATTTACGTCTCAGGCCTTTGCAATGCAGAGCACATGTCCCGTACTGACCCGGTCACCGTTGAATTGTAAATGGAATACTTGTGACCATTTCCTTTTACAACTCCGGGTTGATGATTTATCGAATTATCAATAAAGCTATTTTTTTAGAATAGTTATTATTTTATTTAAAAATTGGTCTTTTTTTTGTAATTTTAATTTAATTCCATCACCAATAGTATACAGATTTGTGGCAAAATGGTTTGGTGCCGATTTGACACGTTGTGCACACGCAGGAAACCATCCCGAATATTTTTTGATTTTTTTACGGGTTTCTTTTGTCAAATACTGACCAATGTATTTTTTGGTCGGCGAGCGATCCTTGTACATACCATTTCTTGGCCTCTCGTGACCAATATGGTGGCTGGCAGGGGAAGGCTCAGATACTTTTCAAGCCTCTTCACCCGAATAGACGGCAGACATGAATTCCTCCTCTTCTACCTCCACTGTTTTTGTATCCCTGATCACCATATACGGGTCAGTAGTATAGCAGTCGAGATCCCCGTTCATTTTGCTGACATCCAACGGAACAGCCATGCCCAATCGAATCAACCCGCCGTAATTTCCTCTGCGCTCTTTCCAATGCATTCCTTTGAGTGTATTGTGTGCCATTTCACAACCTTTGCCATCCAAATAAAAATTGGTAAGCGTTTCAATTACAATTCCATTTTGACCATTGCGGTTGAATTTGCAGTTGTATGCAAAAAAAGACGTAACTGCGAGTGTCATTTTGTTTGGAATTGCGTCCTCTTGCAACAATGTATCACCTGGCAAAAAATAAAAATTGTTCTCCACTGATCGACCGCCAATCAAGCACAGGCCGTTTTCAGAGCAATTTTCAAATGTACAATCAAACGCCTTTAAGGCTGCACCACTGCGAAGCGTCGCGCCGTCCCCGTTGGTGTTGCTGAAAGTACAGCCGTACGCGGTAACCTGATAGTCGATGTTCATACGGGACAGATAGAAACCTCGTTTGAATTGAAGATTTCGGAGAATTAGTTTAATATGTTGAAAAAACATAACTGGGGTTTCAATGGAGACTTGTCCGTGTCCAACCAACTGCACTTGAAGAATGTCGCTGTCAGGCCAGCCATCATCGTGCCTATCTAATGAATGCTGTCCCTCACAGATGTTGATGGTGAACGTATTTTCGTTGACAAATGGTTCAAGTTGGCCAGCACATAAAGTCGCAATGTAGTGAAGACATCTCGACAAATTGTAATTGCTCGATACATGCAGGACGCCTTTCTTGGCAAAATCGACGTGCAATTGTCTAAAGAACCTGCATATTGAAGCAGATTGCCCCAATACGTCTGGTCCCATCAATGGAAGCATTATCTTCAGCCAAACAAAGAGCGGAATGTGTCTCAAAAACTGGTCTGGGGCAAACACGACGTAATTTTGGGAGACCGCGGGCATAATGCTCGAATGCGCAGTCGTAGTACCATTGTGGTGCTCCCCAAGCGAGTAGTTCATCCCTACGAACTCTATTTCGTCGTCTACCGTAACTGGTTCGGGCAAAGATTTGAACTGCATGGGGTGGTTTGTTTGGAGTGTTTGTGTAGAAATTTCTTTCACTTCGGCAAATCGGCAAATCTTTCCGAGGAATTCTGCAGAGGTTTCATTTTTCTTCTCTTACTATCTTAGATTTATACGAATTCACGCCCCCCGTATCCAATGTTTGACGTTCATCTATGATACCGGTTGAAACCTTGGCTGCAGCCCCAACCGATGGAGTCCCCTTCCTCGATGTGGTCCACATGCAGGGTGTCGAAGGTCAACTCTTTTTCCCGTTTCTTTTAAAAATTCTTCTTTCTTCTCTAAGGGAAAGCTTTAGTTTTTTGACCGTATATACTCTATGTCATTGTCAATCAAATGTTTCGAACTTTGACCATGAAGAAAAAAATTCCAGTTCAACGATGTCTAAGGAAAGGAATAGAGAATACCAAAGGAACACGACACCTTTGGCGTGCTCCAAAATACAAACTCAAAGAAGACGAAGAGTGGTTAAATGAATGGAGAGTTAAAGAGGGAAAAAATGAAATCTTTTTTGGGTCACGACCTACTCAAGAGGAAATTCGCAAGAAAATCGAAGAGAAAGAAAGAGAGTCACTGGAATGGGAAGAAGAAGGCGCAAAGAGGGAAAAAAAACGAATTGAAAAGGAGAATAAAAAAAAGACGAGAACAGTCGAATTGGATGCAGAACGAAAGGCGATACACGATGCGTCAAATACAATGCTGCAACATTACAGTGGAATACAACGTATTCAAATACCACGCAACTTTTTTATTCCAGGTGAAAGTTGGACAGATGATAAGACACACATGACTATACGAAGACCTCAAATCGATAACACGGGACGCGGGAACTATAGACGTGTGCGTAAATCTCATATTTATGTGACTATTCTTGTGCCCAATGACAATGACTTTAGTCTCTCTCAATTAACTCGCAGTGATTTTAAACGTAGTGATTGGGAGTTGGGATTCAAAGTGGCTGAAATGCCCACTGATAATTATGTATCAGAAGATGGAGGTATTGTTAAAAGCGGCCTTTTCACAGTCGTAAAAGGTAAAGGATTTGGGGATGATTACGTCTCAAAATGGTATAAATAAAAACACATAGTCAAAATAAATGGATATTATTTATTTTGAAAAGATTATATACCAATCTTATCTGTAATGTTTACGCTGCGAACTATTAATCTATGTAACATATCACACAACTCGCGAAATCGTTTCGATTATCTCATTTGGGCGTTGAATGTACTCATACATGTCTTTCAGACCCATGTTGTCGTATCGAACCTAATCCTGAACAATATTGTAAATCTTGCATTAACGATCAATTTACAATACAAAATAATGTTTGTGTCTGTACAAACCCAGAAGAAGGTAAGTGCGATTGTTACGGCAGCGTAGTAGATTGTAACAATGTTTGTAACGGTACCGCAGTGTTAGATGCCTGTGGTGTTTGTAACGGAAACGGTACTTTAGATGCCTGTGGAATTTGTAATGGTCCAGGCAACATATATGAATGTGGATGTCATGATATTCCAGAGGGCAAATGCAACTGTCAAAATCATACATTGGATGCCTGTGGTGGATCAATTTTAAAACAAAATATTTTAAAACAGTCATCATTTTAAACAAAATATTTTAAAACAGTCATCATTTTAAAACAAAATATTTTAAAAGTTTGTTGTTGTTGATCAATTTTAAATCAAAAC
>Ga0114994_10001571_pt1 | contig 16502 bp, 25 predicted proteins | sample ArcticOcean_MG_C_9_FD_87043 | JGI IMG/M metagenome (GOLD analysis project Ga0114994, IMG submission 87043) | Marine microbial communities from western Arctic Ocean - ArcticOcean_MG_CB2_152 | ecosystem: Environmental > Aquatic > Marine > Oceanic | place: Arctic Ocean: Canada Basin | collected...
GCAGATTCTTTTGCCAGTTTATTGATGCTAGGATCCATTTTATTAAACAATGCCAAGCTTTCTTTTAAAGCTTTAGGGTTTTCTTTCATTTGCAAAGCAATTTTTTCATTAAGTCCTAATATACCTAAGAGCCTTCTTTGCTGTACTGCTGTTAATTTGTTACCATCTTCAATTAATTTGATATATGCACTATAAGCATCTTTTGATTTTAGTATATCTGTTACAATGCTAGGGTTTAACCCTTGAGTAGCAACAGCCTGTTTGTACCCAGATTTATCTTGTTGACTAGCAGACTGCATTTTAGAGAGTGTTTGAAGTGTACTCATTGCTCCACTAGCATCGCTCCCCATGAGTTTAAATGCACTTGACAAAGCGTTAACATTGCTCGCAGTAACACCTATCTGATCCGCAAATTTACCCATGTTATCGGCAGCTTCTGAACGATCAAATATTAAACTTTTAGCTGCGAAACTTGTACCTAAAATTGCACCTAACTGCAAAGCTTTTGATTTTATTGCTCCTAAAGAACTACCAAATTTTTTAGCCCCTTTATCATCATATTTAAAGCCTAAGCCGACTAAAAAATTATCAATTGTGTTAGCCATTATTATTCCTTTTATAAGCATTGATATGTTCTTCAAGAACCTGGTTAAATCTTAATACATCCGAAATAGTATATGTTCCATCTTTAAGCTCTTTATATGTGCATAATGGCGGACATACTCCATTAATTCCAGTACATGGATTCATTAAGAACCAGTTAATTATTGTTTCTTCTTTTTTTTCTGAGACTTGATTTGTTTTATTTTTATTTATTGTTTTGCATTTCTCAGATAGGTAAAAAAATCTGATAGATTAAACTTAATCGCATGAGCGATGATCTCCATATAACCAAAGATACTACCCGTAAAATCATTTATAGAAACTGAATGTTCTTTCCCTTTTTCTCTTATTGATTGGCTCAGTGTTTCTTGAATCCAAAACAAATCTTCTTTTGTAATATACTCGCTAATTAAAACCCCAATTATTGTATCAATATTATCAATATTATCTTTGCATATTGAGCTTACTGCTCCAATTCTATGGAGGAGGTCTAACTGGGAGACTGCTGAAACATTATATATAGTATATGCTTTCTGTTTAATACTAATTTCTTTAAATTCTTGTGACATTTTATACCCCTATGTTTCAATATTGCGATTTGAATCTATTTGAAAAACTTTATTTGTATTAGATTCTCCAGTACCACGATCAGTATCACCATTATTGGTTATTACGCCATCATATCCAGTAACAGTCTCGGTTGTGCTAAAAATTAAGTAACTATAGTTGATATTAGCATTACTATTTAGTAACCCTTGTGCGTAACTAACATCAGGTGAACCAGGTTGTAAATTTAGAGAAATTCTTTTACCTTGGTTGATAACATCAGAACGAAAAGCTCCACCGCCTTGGCATTGAATTAATTTGCTCTTATCCATTATGTTTTCAAATTTTAAACAGACGTCACCTTGTCCCCAGTTTGTTATTTTTCTACCATTTAAGATAAAACTAATTTGAGACGGTGAGTAATTTTCTAAAGCCATTTTCATTATTCCTTAACATTTATATTAATTGTAGCACCTTGTATAGCACCACTGGGATAAGCATCCATAATAATAGGCGCACAAAGTCTTTTAGCTCGATCATCATCAGATATTGTATATATATCTTCTGGTTTCGTTATCATTTCATAACCACTCGAAACCTTTGTTTCTCCAGTTGATGAATCAATATATTCTCTAGTACCTAGATACCCATTTTCAATAAATTGATCCCCCACACTATCTGCAGCCGCAATAACAGCATGCTGACCAGAAGGTGTTTGCGGGAGTTTTGTAGGCGAACTTGTAATCACATTATACACTCCAACCTGTATATCATTGACAAAAGCTTCGAGATCAATAACTGCATCAAGATACTCACCAGAATGAGTAACAGTATTAATTACTCTACCGTTATCTTTTTGACCATCTAACTCTACAATCTGATAAGAAGTTACATTTTTATTCTTCATTGCTGTGTTTTCTGTGCTAGTTAAATCTTCTGCAACAACGCCAGATAATCTTTTATACTCGCCAGTTATGGTTGAGTTAGTAACGCTATAGTTCACGTTACTAAACCAAGTAATTAGAGCATTACCTGCGTATGCGTCGCTAGCATGTGCAAAAGTATCAGAAAATTTATATCCTTTGGCTGTGAGCTGCGTCGCTACATCGTCAACTACAGTAACATCTCTGATTGCTGCGGTATTTACACCTGTTTGATTATTAATAAAGAATGATCTATTTTCATTGCACCATTCTGCAATTATTAGCACGCTCGGTATATCAGCATATACATCTTTAGTAAATACAGTATAAAACCACCAGAACTTATCTCTTGCTTTATTAAGTGTGACCGTAATGGTAGCATCAACTTTATTTGTTGCCCATACATTAATTTGTTTTTGTTTTGGTATTGCACCTAATAATTTAGCACCTGATTTATAAGTTTCTTTATCGGAACTAAAATCTTTCGATAATTCGCTTATAGACGAATAAACCCTATAAGTATCTACTAAAAAGTCAGCTGGTAACTCACCATCAACTTTATCAGCAAAGACGGTAACAGATCCGAAGTTTCCTACTTGTAAACCCGTTTGACTTAATGATACATTAACACTTACGATATTATCAATATTATATGACATTTCATTCCCTCGTTTTATTTTTTATATCTAACTCAAATTTTTCTATTGAATTAATAATCTCATTTGCAATAACTTTATATTTTACAAAAATGCTAATCTTAGCTCTTTCTTCAAAATTACTACTTTGCAAAGATGTTAAGTTAATTATACTTCCTATAGAATCAATGTATATATCTTTTTGATAAGATTTTGATTTTACATTCTCCATATATGACGAATTATATATTTTATTTGCATTATCTAAAGAGTTTTTGCCATAGAAATTTAAAACAATTTCATTCTTGACTAAAGAGCTGTAATTTATACTTATTTTCTCATCAGCGGCAATATATGTATCAGTGATTATGGGACTTGCAATATTATTGACTGTATTTGAAATAAATACACTACAATAAGCAGTAGTAGGACTTGCAGCGTCAGGGTCTGCCATTATGACGTTATCAACATCTGTCAACTCTTTTATAATTTCTTGAATATAAGTATATACTTCAATTTTATTCATCACTAACCTTGTCTATTCTTGAGACAACTATTTTACAATAATTCCTTATGGGTCTATTATCTAAAGCAATGGTTTTATACATTATTTCGTTAATTTTCCAAAAATCTTCTTCTGTTATCATTGCTGTATCAACACAATTATCTAAGTATATATTACTTGTTTCAACAATTCTTTCACCACCTCTCTCTAAAAAATCTTTTTCTTTAGCAGTAGACGGTTGCTTATTGACATTGTATATCTCTTTTTCCACTAAATTTTTGACCCAAATACCGATATTATTATAAGCACCCTCGTTTGAAAATCTAGTAGCTTCATACGGATAAAAATCCATCAAATACCCTCACTTGGTTTATCGTCAACTACTTTGTAAGTAACAGTACCTTTTAATTCTCCAGTGTTTATTAAACGATTATCAAAACCTTTGCTCTTTATAGTACTGGGAGCATTTGCTGGTGTTTTCAAATCGTTCATATATGCTTGTACTTTTCCTACAGCCACAAGTCCTAATCTTTCTAAAATTAAAGACACAGGTTTTTTATCTTTAATATCTTTTTTTATTAGCTTGCTATATTCTTTTAAACCTGAATTAACCCCAGGTTGTAACCACGGACTTGCTGGTATTTTAACTTTCTTATTTTTACCTGCGTGATCAGTACCATAGTTCAGGGTAGCACCTAAAGCAGCATTTGTTAAACCGCTACCCTCATGAGTTCCAGCATCAGAGTGTATTCCAACCGTTACGAACTTATCGGTTTTTAAGTGGGATAATTTTTTGGCAATTCTTTTTTTCATGTATTCAACATTTGAAGTTGAAACAGTAAATTTCATATTACAACAAAACCAGTGGTTCTCATTCTTCTTAACCTCATAAATTGTTGACCAAAAATATTGCTACCCAAAAATGAAGCATCAGCACTTTTATTATTAGTATCATTAGCAATGTCATACGACACACTTTCATCGCCTATCGACTTTGATTGTATATTTCTTTTAGACTCGCTTGCTGGCTTAGAAGTTCCAGAAGGATAAAAAGCAACTAAATAAAACGACGCATAAGTAAACATTCCCTTACGCTTGTAATTATGACAATCAATAGAATAAGAACCCCATTTTTTAGCTCCAGTCTCAAAGTCACCATTACACAAAGCGTCTATAATAATAGTATTATTATAGTTATCATTATTGAATTGAGGATAAGAACTTAAAAAATCATCAACGATACTCTGTGTTATTTCCATTAGGCTTCCTTCTTTATATCAAGTACAATATCAGAGGTGCAAAGCGCCCACGCACCTAGATCTGCTGAATTATTTTTAGCAGTAAATGGGAAAGGTCTTAATAATAGATAACTTGATAATGCAGTAGGTTCATTTTCATCAGAATATAGTCTCACATCGTGAGAGCCATTATTAGATACTGTAATTTGTGTTCCAACAGTGATGGCAAGTTTTTCATATATATTAGTATACTCTCTTGCTTTTATCGTTAAGTTCATAAATTCTCCTATTTTTTAGAAGGTGAGATTTCCTCATTTTCTAACATAATATTGCTCACTTTTTCACATGTAAGTTGCTTATCTTTAACAAGTATCTTAAGCCATTGACTATTTTTCCAAAGGTCTTCACACTCGTTTACATGGTCTCCTGGTAACAAATATACTTGACCTAATTTCTTGTCTCTTAGAATTATTAATTTAGCCGTATTATTTTTAATATTAAGCATTTTTTTTCCTTGATTAATTAAATATGGTCATAGTATACGATTGACAGCGGTTGTTTAACACCGACACCAGGAGCACACTCATACTCTGTTTCAACTTTAATGTTTACAGAACTTAAATCAGTTGGAGGATTAATTGTGAACGGTAATGCAACTGCAAAAGACGCATAATCAGAATTTTTTTCATATACAACAGTTCTACCCTTGCCACCAGCTCCTTGATTATCAAGTTGAGATACTCCCATTATATCTAAAGATACACCAGTTGTAGTTGTAATGATATTTCTATCCCTTAAATATTCAAACAAATTTAACTGTCCTGAAGTACCAGCAAGTCTGCCAAGCTGTTTAAACTGGTTGTACGGTAAACATACTGTATTAGGAGTGAATTTTTGTTTTGACACTTCCGTAACAGTAGTCAAAATAGTATTTAACTCAGCTAAAATTTCATCAAAAGTAGCAGTCGCCCAGTCAACAGCCGCTGTGATTGTTGTAACGTTATCATGATTAAATAAACCTTTAACTTTATATTTATCATCACCAAACATCACACATCTTTGTAAATGTTCTTGATAAATTCTAAAAGTTGATTTACCTTTTTGAGTATCTAAAGAAACCCCTGCTTTAGCGGCAGTTCTCAATTCTCTGCTAGTGTACGAATAACCTAATGCAGCAAATTCAACAGCTATTGAGTGCTGTTTCATTTCTATTTCTACTTGCGGTACGTCGTTCGCTTGTGGTGACATGAATTTACCCATGCCTTTTGCATCAACACTATAATACAAATAAGAAGTTGAGCCAGGTTGGACGGAATTATCAATCGGTAACAACTTATCAAATATTATATCTGCGTATACGGTTTCGTATATTTTTGCTTCAACAGTTGCTAATTGTGATTGCACAAAAGCAATACTATCGGCAGTATACACATGAGGTTTCATTAGTTTTTCGTAGTCATAACTAATTATTATTTCTTTCTTGTTAGAGTCAAATACTCCAGTTTTTATAATCGACATTTTATTATCCTTATCCTAAATTAAATGTTGCTTTAACTACTGTACCGGCTATTCCACTTTCTATGAATTTAGCCCCAACTATTTCGATACCGGCTGTTACACCACCACCAACAGCGTTACAATACATACCTCGTCCGGTAGATCCTATTCTCAAGAAAACAGCGTCTCCAAAAGATACAGCTTCTATTATAAGGCAATCGACTTCACCCATTGTACATACACCAACGTTTTGTCCTTGTGAATACGCGTCAACGTCAGTTTGAACTGTTACATGTCCGTAATCCCTTATTGCCATACCTTGGTATGTAGATAGATTAGTTTCTGTGCCTACAACTGGCTTAACCCCATTAACTCCATCTGCAACAACTCCCATACCGTATGGTATATCATCCGAACTAGTATTAACTTTACTATTAATACTATATGGTTTTTGTTTATTAACACTGCCAGCGTAAGCCTTGCCGTGTTGAAAATCTACTACTGTTTGATTTGCATATCCCATTTGATTTTTCCTTTTTTATTAATATTTGTTTAAGAATTTTTCTTTAGCACTATTTGCTACTGCAAAAATATCCTGATTTACGTTTTCATCATTAGTTATACTTTTACCAATTGCTAACGCTTGAGAGTCAAAAGAATTTTTATTTGTTTTTACATTCTCAAGTTTAATATCAAAAGCAGCGTTAATATAATCATCGCTTTTATCTTGTAATCCTAGCGCTTGTGTTTTAATTTCTAAAGCATCCATGCTATCACACACAAAATCTTCTCCAGCGATAGATTTTGCATGAGTAATCACAGTGTTAACTTCTGTAATCTTGGCTTTTATACTTTCGTCCGAAACTTCAATTTTTAGCTTGTCATTCTCTTCTTTTAAACAGTCCGAAGTTGCTTTTAATTTTTCAATTTCTTTTATTAAGCATTCTTTCTCATCAAATATTTTTTTTAATTCTGTTTCATTGTGAGATTTAAAATTATTAAATAAAGCTACAGAAGCTTCATCTGTAACCTCAATTTTTACATCCCTTGCAAGTTCTATTTTATGCGACATTTTCTTTTCTCCATTGTTATCGAAAATTTTTAATTCTTGCCCACCTCGTGGGCTATTAGTTCTCATTATGTGATTTGCTGTAATATTCTTTTGCTCGTAATCATAACTTGGATCGTGAGACGGGTGATATTCTGCTGTATAACCAACCGATAAACCACTAACACCATCTTGAATTGATTTTATTGCGTGTTCATCTTTAATTATGAAATCACATTTAACTTTGTCATTGTCTTGAATGGCATCATTAATTACAATACCTTCAGATAATTCTTTATAATTTTTACTATTCACCATTTTATGCTCTGGTGTAATATCAATAAACTTAAAAGTATCTAAAGATTTTTGATTAAAAACTTCTTCAGGTGATCTATGAACTCGAATAACTCTATTTTGATCACCGTCGAGGCCAAGCTCATATGCTTTATATTCTTGAGTACCTGTACGTGATACATGAGCAGATACGTGCATGAAACCTTTATTATCAAAAGTTCTACTCGTTGCATTATCAATCGTGAAATTATCGTATATTATTTTTTTCATTTGATCTAAATATACCTCTGTTTATTCTAGTATAGCAAAATAATTTATTTGTAAACACCTTTTTTAGTTTTTCCTTTCTTTTTATTTTCTGATACTTGATAATCTGGAACTGGTGATGCCGTGCATCTGCACCCATAGTCTTGCCCTGGAGATATTGGAGACCCTTTGTCACTTAAAGGTAAGTTATCCCAGCTATATATTCCTTTACCATAAGCAGTCACCTTATCTGCAATTTCTTTATGCCGACATCTAACGTTACTATCCTTACTTGTTAACCATTGAAAATAATTAAAACCTGAGCTGATTTGTCTTTTCTGATTCATTAATCCATTCGTTTTATTTGTTTGATCTCTTGCTATAAATACGGCTCTTCTCTTTGTAATTCCAAATTGATCGGTTAATTGTTTAGTCATTTGTGATGATCTTAACCCTGCTCGCATATTAGTATCTATCATGCTTTCAACGTTATTCAAGTATTGCTGCGGTATAGTACTAATTAATTTAACATTTGCAGCTATAGAGTCTGCTAAATAACTTTGTAAAAAAGCTGATTCACCATATATATTAAGTCCAAAACCTTTCATTTGTTGATTAAATTTATCTTGATTTTTATTATCTATTTTGGTTACGTATGTCTTAGATAAATCAGTGTATATTTTTACAAAATTAGGCGAGGAATATTTATCTACTAAAGATTGGAATTGTTTGTTAATACTTATACTAGGCGAATCGTCATACGATATAACATATTGAGGCTCAAGTGATTTAACTTTAGGCATTATTACTAGGTTAATATCTTCTCTTACCTTTTTTATTAGATTTTGTAATTGTCTATTATAAAATTTACCTACAGATACTGGAGGTAACACAGGTTTAACTTCATTACTTGTAGCTGTAATGTTATTAACATCAAGGTGATTATTAAGTAAATCATTCGATAAGTTATTCTGCTGTTTGCTAGGCATATCTAAGCCTTAGGAATGGTTGGAGTTACTTGCGGTAATTGTGGCTTTTCTGTATTCTCAATATTTCCTATGTTTTGATTGTTTGTATCATCATTCTTAAATACATCTTCATTTTCATACTCTTCTTGCTCTTCTATATCTTCATCTGTAATTGAATAAATGTTATCACTTTTGAGGTTTTTCATTATTTGAGATTCGCTCACTATTTCAGCAGCTTTATATATCTGATCTCGCTGTGCATTAATTAAGTTTACCTGAGCATCCTGTAGCTCATTTCTTGCACTTAATGGGTTCCATGTAAAGCTATAATCAGCAGGGTATTGACCTAAAGCACTTCTCACAAGAACTTCATCTAATTTACTTAAAGACTTTTCCATTTTTGACTGAATATTCATAACTGAATAATGATAATTATTATCATCACCCTCTCCAGTAGCACTCATGCCAGTAGCCGAAGTACCAAATAGCTTAGTAACAGGGTATTGAGCAGCTGCTGCTACAACAATCATAAAAGTTTTTATTAAATCAGGAATACCCGCAAAATTTACCATTTTTCTATCGTAAGTTTCTGTACCATCAAGTACGGCCAAGGATAATAAACCTTTCATTTCATTAAATGCGGTGTATCTTTCTGTAACAGCTTCTTCATCGCTAGCAATCTCATCAATAAGATTTTCTCTTGTTATAACATCATTCTTAGAGTCCAGTAAAAGCTCATCAGTAGCCATTTTACTGGTTAGAAAGCTATTAACAGCATCAAGACATTTTTTAAGTTCTGAGCCGCCCCAACCTTGAGATTGTGAACGTCTTCTTAAAGGTTGTAAATTACCCTCAAACCTTATTATATGTGATTCGTGTATTCTTGTTAATCCGTTTAATAAATAAAATTCTGGCTTTAAATAGTTTGGCTTGGTTGGATCAAATACATTCAATTTCTCTGGAGTTAAATACCATCGATCAAACACTACTAAATTAGTTAAATCGCCTTTTTTAATTAAGTTCAAATTTAATGGTTCAGAAAAGTCTTGAGGAGTAAACATTAATATACCAGCACCACCATACAAACGCTGCCAAGTAAGAGCCTCAAGAATAACATTCTTAATATCTAATTTTTTCTCATACTCTCTGATATCATCAGCACCTTCTTTACACTTAAAATCTCGCCAATTTCTAACAGCATCTTCTGCTTTTTCTTGTATAATTCTTGAAACAAGCCAGTTAGATTCAAAAGCGTTTTCATATTCAACACGATTATATAAAGGATTATATCCATACGTGGTATGTGTTGATCTAGCTCGAGAAGTACCCAGACCAACTCGATTATTAATTAATGAGTTGTTACTGTTGTATATACCCTCAGTTAAACTATGTAATCCGTCTAATGTATCTTTACTCATAACATATCCCTTAGTGATCTTGCACCTTTGCTTAATTCCATAATACCATCAATCAAAACATCTACTTGATCGTCATGTTTCCCATTTGGGAAGACTAGCAATTCAGGTATTATATCATGTATATAATCTCCTTCAATAAAGTATACCTGGCCATTCTCAATATATGGAGTTGAATCATGTGCTCTAGTTACTTTATCGGTATTCCGCTGAATAGCTTTAACTCTAATTAATTTTTCTTTTTTAAGTGTTTGTATTAGCCCTGTACCACTTGCTTTATCTTCAATATCCATGGATCTTAAAAAACCATTTGTTAATGAGTTATGTTTTTCCCAAAATAAAACCGCCATTTTTTTTAATTGGGGAGCTTCCCATTTACCTCTAATCTGATCTATCAAATAAGCATCGTTGGTACTAGTATACCCCCATGCTTGTATAACACTATAATCGTTAATCTCTTTTGTTTTCATAGCTGTATCGGCAAATAATATCCTATACTTAAATACTGGCTCTGTTTTTACAATTTTAAACCATTTTTCTTTATATATTCCGCCGCCTTTGGGTGCTGGATTTTGCATATATTGACCAGCGAACTTGTAAGAGTTAGCACTCTCCAGCCTTTTTAAATCTTCTAATGAATGCTTATGAGCCCATAAAGGAACTTCATTATCATTAATTGCAGGTATATTTAAGTGTTCCCACTTCTCACCGTTGCCGCCATTCAACAAAAAACCACTAAGGTCTTCTTCATGTAACCTTTGCATAATTAAAATAATGGGTGTATCTTTTGAGTTAGTTCTGCTTTCCATCGTAGTAATAAACCAATCTAAAATATTTTTTCTCATAGTTTCACTATTTGCTTCACCTACTTTGTGCGGATCATCGATTATTATAGCTCCCTTAAATATATTAGACATACCACCAGCACCATAACCAGTAATTGTACCATAAGCACCAGCAGCATATACACAACCACCCACAGTCGTTCGCCACTCATCTTTAGCGTTACTATCATTCCTAAACTCTATATCGCCAAATATTTCTCTGTATTTTTCACTCTCAACGATAGCCCTGGCATTCCAAGTATTATTAGTTGCAAGTCTCTTTGAGTAGCTAGCATGAATGAACTCGCTATCTGGGAAGTTTCCCATACACCAAGCTATAAAATTTATAACCGCTAATTCTGTCTTTGAATATCTAGGAGGAATATTGATTATAAGCCTTTTGATATCGCCTATAATAACTTTTTCTAAGTATTCGCATATAACTTGATGATGCCAATTATCTAACCAGTCGATACCTTTGCGATCTTTAAATATTGTCTTTGTGAATGTAAGTAAATCTGTTCTGCAATTAACAATATCATTTATTTGCATATTTAGCCTTTAGTGCTTCTGATATTAAGACGCTATGAGATTCTTTAGGACTCATTGAACCGTCACTGGATCGGTGATCTAGTTTTGTAGGTTCATTATATCCGTGCATCATATTAAGTTCTTTAACTGCTTGAGTTTTTTCTGTTGGCTTTGTATCTGTTGAAACTGCTATTTTTGCAAGTATCTTGACACTATGCTCTCTAGTCCACAAATTCCTAGCAGCCAAGGCTTTCTTTAGCTCATCCAACCTTGCTGTAACCTTGCTGTCTGCAAGTAATCTACTTGCATTGCTCCAAACAGTAGATTCTCTGCCACCTTCAGCCACATTGTAAGCCGTTTTGTAACTTCTCGTAGCGTTACTATCTTTTATATATTCTTGGCAGAAATGCTCTTGTTTATTGCTTAGTTTCATATTACCACCTGTTACAAAATAGTTTTTCTGTTACTTCATTGTTAGCTATTGTAGATAATGTACCTCTATGCTTATACTCTTTAACCAGCTTCATATCGTATGAGTTTTTATATTCGCTAAGGTATATCTTGTAAGGACTTTCTTTAATGAACTTTTCTAGCTTCTTAAAGTCTATTGTTTTATTATAACTAGCAGTATCTTGATATGGTGGATCTAAATATAAAATAGTTTCTTCTATTGGGGTGCTTATCTCAACTTCGTCATAAGATAAGTTAGTTATTTTTAGTCCATCTAGTTGCTCTAGTCGCTGTAGTCGCTCTAGTTGCTGTAGTTGCTCTAGTCGCTCTAGTTGCTGTAGTCGCTCTAGTTGCTGTAGTTGCTCTAGTCGCTCTAGTTGCTGTATATCCATTCTTAGATTTTTATTCTTAATGACCCTAGAAATTATAGCTCTTCTTTGTTCGGTATCTTTGCCTTTAAATGTTTCATGGATAACATCAGGATTAAAATCAAAACCGAACTTAGCTTTTAACGTATTAATACTCTCTAAGCAATTATTAACCACAACATAATGTAGCATTTTTTTATCAGGTTCTAAGTCCTTTCCGAATAAGTACCCATTTTCACTATTATTTCCAAAGCTCCATACTATAGTCATTAAACCACCGATATAATCAGTCCTATCTTTGTTCTTTTTAAAGTCTTCTCTGCTAACCCAATTATACATATCATCAGTCACACCGTTTTCTTCAATATGTAGCAACAAATTAACTATAGCTGGGTTATATTCATTATAATGAACTTCTTTGAACTGCTTAACTTGCAAAGCCATAAATGATACAGATCCACCACCGCCGAATAAATCAAAAAAGTATTTAGCCTTTGGATTCTCTTTTATAATATGTGTCAATATCTTTGGTGCTAATTTTCTTTTGCTGCCCATGTAACTCATGCCAAGACCTTTAATCATAACTATAGCCTTGTATTTGTTGTTTTAAATTATTATCTAATATGAATGAGTTTCTAATGGCTAACGCATTCTCTAAAGATTTGCTGCTACCAACCGTTAGTCTTTTGCCATTGACAGTAACCCTTGCGACAAATATTTTTTTCTTGTTGATTGTCACACCTTTATAACCAGTTTTGTTTCTTCTAGGTCGTCTATTAAATGCTTGTGTTGATTTTGTAGACCATGCAATATTACCATAAACATAACCCTTGTCATTATCTATTCTATCTACAGTATAGCCACTATTATTTGCATTATCGAGAGTAGCTATATAACTTCTATATTTATTAAAATCATTAATCCACTCACTACAAATAACTATCCCTCTGCCACCATAATTTTTGTAAGCTACGTGATTTGTATTGTAGCACCTTTCACGCATACAAAGCCACCTCTTATAATTAACATCACTAGTTACTGACATAGAAAACCCCTAGACAATAACTCTTCTTTTAGTTGTTGCTTATCAGTGTCATTGCCACATGTTACAGATAACTTAATAGCATCAACTCCAGCTTCAATTTCTGAACTGTCAAATAGATCTAAATCAATATCACCTTCATCACTCAACTCATCCAAATCAAAACCCAATAAATCAATATCAAAGTCAAAATCTAACTCTTTGATAGTTTCAATTTCTAACTTCAATAGGTCCATATCCCAATCAGAATTTTCAGCTATTTTATTGTCTGCTATAACTAACGATTTCTTCTGTGCATCTGTAAGACCTGTAAGCACGATACAAGGTACTTCCTTAATATCTATCAATTCACAAGCTTTAAGTCTACCATGACCTGCTATAACGTTGTTTGAATTATCAATTAGTAGCGGATTAGTAAAGCCAAACTCTCTAATACTTGCTGCTATTTGTTTAATCTGATTTTCACCATGAATACGGGAATTGTTGATATATGGTATTAAATTTGATACTTCTCTTAATTCTGTTTTATACTGTTTCATATTATCACCTTATTAGTGAATTTTATTATAATATCATTTATTTAAAGCTTCTAAAACTTCTGGAGGTATTGGCTTAGGTTTAGATTTTGGCTTATTATCACTAGGCATTTGATAACCCTCAGCTAACATAAATTGTTCTTCTTTTGTTTTTTTATTTATTTTTTTAAATATATTAAAAATTTTCATAATTAAACTAACTCCGATATATTTCTTTTTATCATGTCATCAGTATTAAGCCAAAAATCTTTACCATTTGTTAGTTTTTTGAACTCTGCTTTTGTCAATCCTATATAAAATTTTTGCATCATCTTATGCATTATTTTTTCAGAGTTATTTATATATGAACTTATTTCCTGTGACTTCCCATATAAACCATGACTAAATGTGTGGTACATAAGCTCTGAATACTCATAATGAAACCTATTATTACATGCTCCAAATAACAAAGCACCGCTTGAATAACCATAGTTTAAAAACCCGTTAACAGTAGCAGTTGTTCTTTGCAAAATATTTATATATTCAATTAGCAAATAAGAATTTCCACCAGATGAACTAATATGCACATTTAGTATATCTTTAGCATTTAATGTTTTTAATTTATTTATTATATTAGCATGACCAATTTCATCAATATTAAACTCTTTGACATATAAATCATAGATATGTTTCTTGGTACTTAGCAAGACAAAGTTTTCTTCTTTTGTTTTTAATTCTATATTAGTGCATTTTGACTTTTTTTTCATAACTTCATCCTTGTTATATCATCGTTTGAAGTTGTAACAGATAATTGATGAGATTATTTTTCAGTGTATCCACCTAGTTACAACACTTATTATATATTATTTATTTCAAATCTTTATCTTTAAAATTTGCAATAATATATTTTCTTTGTGTTTATTTTTTCAAATTTGATATTAATAAGAATAGACCTATCAATATATTTATAAATGCTAGAACAATACCAACGATAACAATTTCGCCATATATTTTGTAAGAATTTGGTGTTGCAGTGTTGCATAGAGAAATAAAAGCATATATGAAAGTTAGAAGCCCATAAAACTTTATTTGCATATTTAAATTCTTATAATATTTTTTAAATTCCATCGCATAAATTAATACAACACCTGCAAAGCCTAACACAAATATAAACCCAAAATTAAATAATACCTGGAACACACTCATATCATTAATTACTTTTATATCGTATTGATACCAAAATGCCATGACGGTGACTACGAAACCTATCGTTATTAATGGTAAATTTATATTTTCTATTTTCATTTGTACGCCTTGTATTATTTGATAAATTTTAATTAATATTAGAATCCACACGCCAATATCAATTAAAAATACTTTTCTTTCTTTGGTTGTTAAGTAAATTTTACTATCTATTTTCATTTCATATACAACTTTTTTAATATATCTTTATAGGATATATTATACATTTTGCAAGGTATATACATCATAACAATATTAGATAATAAATATAGTGTATCGATTTCTTTAATATTTCTTACACAAAGCATTACATATGTATCATAACAAAAAAATGCAAATCCGTATACAAAAAAATAGATTGCTATTACAGCTTTTAATCTTTTATCATTAAGGAATTTAACAAGCAATATCATACCAACAGGATTGATAATAAGATTTGCAATAAACATATTTATAGTTCTAACATTAAACTGTAAAATACTAATAAAGATCCAAATAACACAAATAAAAAGTAATATATATACTGGTTTATTTTCTTTTTTCATTTATTTTAACCCTCCTATTTTTTCTATAATTAGACAATCGTGTTTTTAGTGTACCAATTTTTTTACCTGTGACAAAGGCAAGATACCACATTGAAACAAATGCGACAAATAGAGATATATATATAAATATTTGATTTATCAAAGGGGTTCGATTATATACATTTTGATGAGTTGCATTATATTTATTTTCTTCGTTAACTTTTTGAGTGGTAGAATTTATAACTTTTTTGCTATTGTCGGTATGTTTTCCACCCCAGTTATTAGCACTAGTACTTTGATTTAGTGTTGAATCAAGATTTAAGTCAGATGATTTTATATTAGACTTATCTCCATAACTTTTTGTCTTGTTTGTTCCAGCAGTCAAAGACACACTAGCATGACCGATTGACTGTGACAGTGTATCACTACTACTTGTAGATTGATTGTCTGTAGCATATCCTAGACTAGGTATTAACTTACCAATAGTTCCACATGATGAAAGCATTAATGGCAGCACAACAAGTATAATTATTCTTATCATAACTAATTTATAGTATTTTGCATTGTATACATTATAACTAAAAAATGATGAATATGTGAATTGTTTCCAAAATTGAAATAGTTGAAATAAATAAAATAATTGTATTTATGTGTTGCTATTTATTATATTACGGTATATAATACTTACATAGCTTAATTACGAGCTATAACAAAAATAGGGAATAAGAAAATGAAAAACCATAAACACTATATACTATCAATATCTGCACACTCAGGAACTTCCATGTCACCCGAGATAAGAGCAGAAAGCGAATGCAAATCTTTTGATAATGAGTATAAAGCAGTCTTAGAAAAATGCAATGAAGCAACGGCTTTAAAATATGAAAAACTTTGGATCAATCACATGAATTCCAAATCAAGATGTTTTAGTGTAATGATAACTGGTGCTGGTAACTTTCCAGTCCGAAGACATCAAAAAGCGAATGCTAGCGAACGAAAGCAAGCCGATATATTAATTGAGTTTTATAATAAAGTTATGAAAGATAAAGTAGAGAGCAATATCATAAAATCAAATGATAAGAATGTTA
>Ga0114994_10001575_pt1 | contig 16475 bp, 11 predicted proteins | sample ArcticOcean_MG_C_9_FD_87043 | JGI IMG/M metagenome (GOLD analysis project Ga0114994, IMG submission 87043) | Marine microbial communities from western Arctic Ocean - ArcticOcean_MG_CB2_152 | ecosystem: Environmental > Aquatic > Marine > Oceanic | place: Arctic Ocean: Canada Basin | collected...
CGAGTAGAAGTACTCCTCGCCGTTCACTTCGTAGTAGAAGGAGCCCGCGGCCGTCGCGACCCGCAACTAGACGTCCAGCCGGTCCGCCTCCGGGCCCATGGCGCCCGCGCGCCGCCGCCGGAGGGCCCCGAACCGTTCCTGCGGCCCGCGGAAGTTGTTCTCCGACGAGACCACATTCAGGAGCCGGGGCGCCAGAAAGCATAACACTTTCAGGAACGCGGCCTGGCGGCCCTCGCCCGGGCTCAGGTCTGGGATCGCCGAGATCGTGCCCCAGCCCGCCAGCGCGACGTCGAAGCTGCCGAGGCGCCGCAGCGCCCCGGGCGGCGCCGCCGCGCCGCCCAGCACGAAGCGGACGCTGCAGCGCCCGGCTCGGCTGCCGTGGAACACGGCCCCCAGCCCTGCGGCGCCATCGTCGTCGTCGCCCGCTGCGTCGAGTCGGCCGGGAGGCCCAACAGAAGTCGAAGGCGGGTACGCGGTGAAGCCCTGGTCTGCGACGAGCGCCCGGCGGAAGGCACGGAGCGCGCCTTCGGACACGTCGTAGGCCGTCACGTCGAGCGCCGCGCCGCGGGCCCGCGCGGCGGCGCGGATTGCCGAGAAGCAGCGCCCGTTGCCGCACCCGAAGTCGAGCAGGCGCACCGGGGCGCGCGCCACGTCGGCGACGGCCGCGGCGATCGCTTCCGCCTCGCGCGGAACGGCGGTGCGCACCTCCTCGACGCCCGCGCGGTCCTGTCCCGCCGCGGCCGCCGAAGGGCCGTACCGCGCGTCGTAGAGGCGCGCCTGGTGCTCGGCGAGGGCGCGGCGGTCGGCGGTCGGCCCGGCGGCGCCCGTCGCGGCGGCGCACGCGGCTCGGTCGCGCTCGACGAGCGCCGCCGTCCCGGCCGCGCCGGCGTTCGCGAGGGCCTCCGCAAAAACTTCGAGCGACGCCACGGCCGCTTCGGCGCTCGCGCCCGCCCGGAGCGCCGCGAGCCGCCGCTTCTTCGCCTTCGCGAGGGGCGCGCCGAGGCCGCGGTGCGCGCTCGCGACGCGGGCGACGATGCCGCGCATCGTGGCGTCCGCCGCGCCGACCGCGTCCGTCTTCGCCGCAGTGAGCCGGGTCCGCGGCGCGGCCTTCAGCGGCGCGGGCGGGGGCGGCGGCGGCGCGAAGGCCCACGGCCGCGGTTTAGTAACGACTGGCGCGGCTTCGCGGAGGCGCGCCTCTTCGATGACGACCACGGCATCGGGCGCGACCTCGGTCCACGCCCCGGCCCCCGGCCACTTCACCGGCGCGCTCGCCAGGAGCGCGCCCGTGGCCGTGGACGCGTAGAAGAGCGGCGGCGGGGCCTGGCCGTCGCCGGGGCTCCGCCGGCGGCAGGCCACGACGACGCCTGTGTTGTCCGTGGCCACGAGGTTCAGCGACGCCGGCGGGCCCGTCGCCGAGACGAGGTCGAGCGTCGCGCGCACGGCCCGCTCGAGGTCGCCGCCGAACTCGTCGTAGAAGGACGCCACGAGCCGAAACAGGAACGCCGCGTCGCTCGTGCCCGCGTCGCCGCAGTGCGGCGCGGCCCGGGCGCGCCGGCCGGGCGCGCTGTCGCGCGCCAACTCGCGGTGGTGGTGCAGGATGCCCACGTGCGCCACCAACAGGCCCGAGGCGTCGCTCCGCGCGAAGGGCTGCGCGTTCGCGTCCGACGCCGGACAGTACGTCGTGGCGGGGCAGCGGTCGCACGCGCAGCTCCGGACGAACGCGAGCGCGCAGTCCGACGCCGTGGCCGCGAGGACGCGTTTTATATTCAAATCGTCGCTCGGCGGGCGCGTCGTCACCACGGCGCCTGCCGCGCGCCCGGTGCGCCACGCCACGCCGAAGCCGTGCAGCTGCTCGCCCTTGCCGAGGCCGAAGAGCTGGCCGCGGCGCTCGCTTCGTCTCGCGGAGACGAGCGGCAGCAATGGCTGCGGCGCCGCGTCGACGACGAGGAGCAGTCTGCACATTGCTGCGTGCACGGCTCAGCACTGGAGAGTGGAGCCTGACGAGGGGGGTCTCGTGGAGCGCTGGGCGGGCGGCAGAGATGCTCGTGTATCGCGCAGAGTTATAATGTCACAAAAGTCGACGCTCGCTGCCGGCAGCACACTTATATCGCAGCGTAGCGCGTGTGCACTGCCAGACACAAAACTCAAAACTTTCAGTGCACGGGTTTTACGAGAGGGGAACCAGGAGGAGGAACGCAGGAGGGCTCAGCACGTTTGAGGCAGCGCCCGAAGTGCTCCAAGGGCCAGCACTTGCCCCCCCGCGTCCTTGTCATCGTCGTCCTTGCCCCCCCGACATCGCTCGATTGGTTATATTCGCCTCGACAAGCAACTAAAACGAGCACAGCACAACGCAACCTATCAACACGTACATTTCACCTGTACTCATTAACCTCGCTCGCATCACTGCAGCAAAGAGAGGCCACATCACACTCCAAGCAAAAGAGCACCAATTAGCAATGGCGGACAACGGTAACAATGGAGGCGGCGGCGGCGGCCGAGGCGGCGGCCGCGGCGGCAAGGGCCAGAAGCGCCCGCGCAACCGCGGCGGGCGCGGCCGCGGTCGCGGCCGGGGCGGCGGCGGCGGCGGCGGCGGCGAGCAGCTGCCCAAGCCGCCGCGCAAGATGCAGAACACGACGGGCCAGCCGCAGCGGACCGCGCCGCCGGCGGCGCCCGCCCACTCCGCGGCGCGCACGTCGAGCACGACGCGCGCGCACCTCACCGGCGTCGCCTTCGCCACCCTCGCCGGCACGATCAGCGAGGGCACGCTGCGGGCCATCGACGAGGTCATGGGCTACCCCACGATGACCCAGGTCCAGGAGCAGGCCCTGCCCATCTGCGCGGCGGGCGGCGACGTCGTGGCCAAGGCCAAGACGGGCACGGGCAAGACGCTGGCCTTCATGGTGCCCTGCGTGGACTCCGCGGCGGCCTCCAAGGGCACGCGGCGGGGGTTGAGTGCCTTGGTGCTGTCGCCGACGCGGGAGCTGGCGGCCCAGACGGTGGCGGAGGCCAAGATTTTATCGACCTTCCACGGGTTAAAGGTCGCGTGCATTTATGGCGGCACCAAGATCACCAAGGACTATGCTGAATTAGGTTTAAGGGGCGGCCGGGCCCCGGACATCCTCGTGGCCACGCCGGGGCGGCTCAACGACCACCTCGAGAACACGCAGGGCTTCGCGCCCGGCATCTGCGATTCCTTGGAGACGTTGGTTTTTGACGAGGCGGACCAATTGCTGGATATGGGGTTTCGACCGGCCATCGAGAAGGTTTTGCGGGCCATCGAGTCGTCGAGATCGACACGCCAAACGTTGTTGTTCAGCGCGACCATGCCGGACGACGTGGCCACCATCGCCCGCATCTCCATGAAGAGCCCCAAGTATCATTTTGTAGATACTGTTGGAAAAGAACAAGCGACGCACGCCAACGTACCTCAACGAGCGACGATCTGCGAATCATATAAGGGCATGGCCGCGGAGCTGATTGCGGTGCTCAATGACGCGTGTAGGGACCCGGAGCACAAAGTGATTGCGTTCTTCACGACGGCCCGGCAGACGCAGTTCTACGCGGAACTGTGCCTGGAATTGGCCAAGGACCCCACGTGCGCCTTCCTCCAAAACACTAGGATCTTAGAAATCCACTCGCGCAAGTCCCAGAGCCACCGCACCAAGGTCAGTGACGTCTTCCGGAACGCAACGGGCGGCGCGTGCCTCCTAACCTCGGATGTCACGGCGCGGGGCATGGACTACCCGGACGTGACGCGCGTGATCCAGGTGGGCCTACCTTCGGACGCGGCCCAGTACACGCACCGGCTGGGCCGGACGGGCCGCGCGGGCGGCGGCGGCGGCGCGGAGGGGTCCGGTGATTTAATTCTGTGCCGGAGCGAGGCCTTCTTCCTCAACGACGGCAAGATCCGAGCCCTGCCCCTGCAGCAGCTCGTGCAGGGCCAGCCGACGCCGCAATTGGAACAAGCCCTGTACAGCGCGGCCCAGCGCCTCGCGCCGGAGACGACGGGCGCCACGTACCAGGCCTGGCTCGGCTTCTACAACTCCTTCCTCCGGCGCATGCGGTGGGACAAGGAGCAGTTGGTGGAGGAGGCGAACATCTTCGCGGCGGAGGTGTTGGCCCTCGCGGGGCCGCCCCCGCTGCAGGCCAAGACCGTGGGCAAGATGGGCCTCAAGGGCGTGCGGGGGCTGAACGTGACCAAGGGGCCGCCGGGGAACCCGCGCGGCTCGGGCGGCGGCGGCGGGCGCGGCGGCGGCGGCCGCGGCGGGGGGCGCGGCGGCGGGCGGCGCTGGTGACCGGCCCTTTGTTCGTTTCGCGCGTACCCTATAACTCGTATCCGTATTTGAATACTATTTACCCGGTCCGCCGGGGCCGACAGACGAGGTCGGCCTCCTCCTCCTCGTCGACCGTCGCCACGAGCGCGGCGGGCACGGGCCCGGGCACGGGGCGGATGGGGCGGTGGGCGGTGCCGCCCACGACGCCCGCCGCAGGGGGCGGCGCGGGCACGGGCGCCGGCGCGGCGGCGCGGGGCGGGGGCTCGTCCAGGAACACCTCGTCGTCGTCCTCCTCCCCGGCCTCCGCGAGGAGCGCCAGGGGCGCCGCCGGCGCCGGCGCGGCGGCCGGCGCCGGCGCCGGCGCCGGCGCGAACGCGCGCAGCGCGAAGACGAGGTCCGCCCGCAGCCGCGGCCGCGCGACGCGCAGCGCCGCGGCGCCCGCGGGGGCGCACTGTCGAAGCTTCTCGACCGTCTTCGCGAAGCCGACCGCGCGCGCGTCCACGTTGCCCACGGCCACCAGGACGTCGTTGCACCGCAGGGTGTCCGCGGCGGCCGACGAGTCGCTGAAGCCCCGCACGACGGCCCGCTCGTCGATGTTTTTGAAATAAATGCCAAAGGCTGGGTCGCTCCGCACCACCGCGTCCACGGTGTCGAAAGCCAGGTCGCCGAAGCGCGTCGGCAGGACGCTCTTGGCCAGGCCCACGAAGCCCGTCGCCTCGAGCTCGCGCAGGCTCTTCTTCCGCTGGGCCGACGTGCGGTCGACGGGGCACCGCCTCACCAAGGCTTCGACCGGCGCCTGGGTTATGACGGGCACGAGCTCCTGGATCTTCCGGAGGGCCCGGGCCTTGTAGTAGCCCGCGGGCCGCGCCGCCGGCAGGCGCGGCGGCGCGATGTTCACGGGCGGGACGCCGGCCCACGCCCGCTTCTTCTTCCGGGGCGCGCCCTTCCGCGCGGGCGCCGGGCGCTTCGCGGGCGCCGGCGCCGGCGCCGGCGGCGCCTCCGCCACCTCGCGGGCCCGCGCGCTCGCCTTGCGCGGGCGTGCCGACTGCCGCGCCGGCGCCTCGTCGGCCTCCGGGGCGCGCGCCGCCTTGCGCGGGCGCGCCGCGGGCTTCGGCCGCGCGGGCGCGGCCGCGGGCGCGGGCGGCTCCTCCGCCTCCCGGGCGCGCACCGCTTTGCGCGGGCGCGCCGACTGCCGCGGCGGCGCCGGCGGGGCCTCTTCGGCCGCCCGGGCGGGCGCCGACGCCTTGCGCGCGCGCGGCGCGGGCTTCGCGGCGCTGGGCCTCGCGGCGCTGCGCTTGGGCTGGGGCTTGGCGCGGGCCATCGCCGAGCGGGCGTTGCGCGAGCGGCTGCGGCGGTCTATAAGCCTCGAGCACAAATCAACAAAGAAGTCCCTGCAGCAGCTCCTCCTCTGCAGCACACAGTATAAAAAAATGTTTAGATATAAAACCCGTGCGGTCAGAATCCGAACCCGAACCCGAACCTGAGCCACCATTGACACTATCAAAGTGACCCTCGGGGGTCTTGGCACCGCGTCGGCATTGAGCAGGTATAACATTACTTAGTCACCCGGAGTGCTTCTTCGCCGCGGGCCCCCTCCGCTTCTTCGCGGGCCGCGCCAGGGCCAAGGCCGCCGACGCGTCCAGCACGCGCGCGCCCCGCCCGGTCGAGACGTTGGAGGCCTGGGACGCGTCCGCCATCCAGTCCACCAGGACCGCGACCTTCTTCTGGCCCGCCGTCTCCGACTCGACGAGGTACCGGTAGTCGAAGAAGAGCTCGTCCTCGCGCGGGATGTCGCGCGCCGCGTAGAGCCCGATGCGGTGCGTCCCGTCCACGAGCACGGTGCGCGTGCCGCAGTTCGCCGCTGAACTGTGGTTCGCGAAGCGCGACTTGTTCCCGTAGCGCGTCGCGTCCACGGCCGCCTCCTCGTCCAGGTTAAATAAGTAGGAGGAGTTGATCTTGTCGTACACCTTGCCGCGCCGCTCGGCCTCGGGCTGGCTCAGAACCTCGCCCACGTACTCGCACATGAGGTCGCCCTTCGAAGCGCCATGGGGGGCGAACAGGCCCCAGCCCGCGCCCGGGATCGTGCTCTCCGCCAAAGCCGTCCGCGCCGTCTGCTTGCGCGCCAGACCCCGGTTCCGGCAGCGGAAGGGGTGTTGTTCAAGGTCGGGGTAGTCCCTTGCTTTCGCCGCGCCGCAGACGCCGCACGTATCCGCGTCGCACTCGCGCCCCGCCGCGAAGCAGGGGCACGCCCGCGTCTGGCAGTGCGACTTGCACTGGCAGCCGGGGAACTGGTTCCGGCAGCTCTGCAGGGACGGCCGCTTGGCCACGACCTTGGACGGGGGGGGCGGCCAGCTCGCGTCGCCCCGGCACGCGTGGCGCGCCTGGAGCCACAGGGCTGTAGAGTCGTCGAAGTCGGGCGCTTCGTGTGCGAGGGACCACCCGTCCGGTTCGCGCGTGGGCGCCCGGGCCACCGCGCAGCCGCAGAACTTGAGCAGTACTGGTCCAGCTGCAGGCACTCGCAGTTCTCCAGGGTGCACCGGCCCTCGTGGCGGCAGTAGACGGCCGGCGACTCGATGGACTTGGCCTTGAACTTGCGGTCCGGGTGGGGCTTCGCGTTCCGTGGGGCCCCGGGCTTCTTGGGGCCACTCCCCTTCTTGCGCTTCTTCGGTAATGGGGCCGGCACCTCCACCACCTCAACCTCGGGCGCGTGCGGCGCGCACCGGCGGCAGCACCACCCGCCCTCCACTGGTGGACTACAGTCTAGCTTCTGGGCCGCGGCATGCATACGCACGTCCTTCCCGGCAACATTTAACGCCTGCGCCGCGCGCGCCACGCAGCCCCCGAACACGACGAGGGCTCGCGGCAGCGCCCTCTCCTCCCTATCGCCCCACGCATTCGATGGTCCCGCGCGGAAGCGCCGCGCGATGTCGACGTCGCGCGCGCCCCAGAACAGGGGCGGCGCGTCCGTGATTTGGGAACAGGCCGGGAAGACGTCGTCCCTATCCCCGCGCCGCGGCTGCCCGGACCCGAAGATCTGCAGCCCGTGCCGGTTGCAGTCGTAGAGGAAGCACCGCCGGCACAGAATCTTCCGGAGCGAGTCCACGTCGTCGTCGTACGTCCGGTGGCCCGTATCGGTCCGCTTCTTCGCGCCGGGGGCGATTTGTTGGCCGCGCACGGCTAAGAGAGCGTCCGCGCGCCGCATGCCGTGCGCGACCAGGGCGTCCTGGACCACGTCCGGTTCAACGTCGCCGCAGCCTTGGAGCACGTCCCGGACCACGCTTTTTAAATCATGCAAATCCCGGTCCCGGAGCGCGGGGCACGTCACGCCCGCGTCCAGCGCCCGTTGCTTGGCCGAGGCGTCGTACCCGTCCAGTAGATCGACGCCGTCCTCCTTCTCGCCCAGGTAGGGCGTGTACGTGAGCGAGGCCTGGTCCTCGGTCACTAATGAGCGCGAGAGGGGCGAGAAGGCCGTACTGGGCGGCAGCGGGGGCGTCCGCTCCAGCCGGCGGCACGTGAGCTGGCCCCGCGTCACTAACGGGAGTCTCAAGTCCCCCTGCAACAGTTTGGCCCAGGGCCGGTCGTAGGGGCCCTCTTCCACGTCGTCCTTGTGGGGCGTGTCCACCACCAGGCACTGCTCCACCTCATACGCCTCGAGGTCCTCGATCTCCCCACTGAGGTCCCCGTCCTTGAACCGGAGCCGGAACAGGTCCGCCGGCTCTCCTTCTCTATCCCGGAAGGGGTCCCGGGACGCAGCGGGCAGCCAGGCCACGACGACCCCCGAGGACATGCGCTCCTCCTTGCCACGCTCGCCGTGCGCGCGCACCGTCTCCCGGCCCACGAAGGAGTGGCCGCCAGCGCGCCAGCCGTCCCCCAGGTCCTCGGGCCGGGCCACGACCGCCGCGAAGGCCGCCCAGCGCGGGGCCACCGGGTTCGGGGCCGCGCGCCACGCCGGTCCCCGGCGCGGCGCGAGGAGCCCTTGTAAACGGGGCGCCGTGGCCACCGCGCGGTTCTGGCGCACCGCGTCCCGCAGCCGTATGCTTCGCGCGTCCCGCCGTTCGGCCACGAGGCGGCGGATCGCGGCGCCGGCGCGGCGGTGCGCCTCGCTCCGCGGCGCCTCCGGCGCCGGCGCCGCCTCCGCGACCTCGTGCGCCTCCAAGTCCTCGTGGTCGCCGGCGAGCGCGCCGTCCAGGTAGCGAATCTTGTAGAGGGCCGCGGGTTTGTTTTGCTCGTCGAAGAAGTCGCTCTCGCCGGCCGGCAGCCAGCTGACCACGCGCGCTCGGACCCGCGAGCCGCCGGCGTCCAGGGTCCGGACCAGCTCGAGGCCGAGGAGGGCCGACCCCGCGGTGCGCCACTCGATGGGCTCCGGCGGTGCGGGCGGGGCCTCGCCTGGGCTGCTCGGTGCCTGCATCGGCTCGCGGCGCGCTGACCAGCACTACTGCCTTGCGCGTCCGTGGCGCACTGCTGCAAACCGGTCGTAGCGCTGCTGCACAAGCACTACTGCTGTTCTTTGGACCGCTCTGCTGCAACCGGTTGCATGCAGAGGTGTAAAATGGCGGTCGGCGGGATTTTGCAAGTGACGCGCGAAAATTGCAGTCAATTCGGGTTTTGGGCGGCGCCCCGCGAGGACCGGACCCGTCCGGGCACCCGCGTCGAAGCCTCCGACGCGGTGCCCGCGTGTGGCGCTTGACGCGGCCGGGCCGAGCATTGGCTGCATTGGCCTGCATTGGCCTGCATTGCAACGCACACGCGAACACGGAGCGCCGGAGCACGCTGCCCCCGCCGCGCCCCGCCCGCATAGCGTCCCCGGCTGCCCATCGGCGGAGAGTCCCCGCGAAAGCGTTCGGGACCGCCCGCGCACGCGTTCGGGTCCCATGGACAGCATCCTGCGCGCCTCGAATTTGATTGACGTGGAGGCGCTGTTACATGACCGCTCGAAGCCGCCGCCCTTGACGCGCCAGGTGGGCCGGGGCGCCGACACGGATGATTTGGAGTGCGTCGCGGCGCTCGCGCGGGGCGAGGTCGTCGGGCTGGGCGGCGTGCACCACTTATTACGGAACCTGGCGAACCGGGGGCCCGGGGCCCGGTTCCCCGAGGGCCTGCCCGTGCAGAGCTCGGCGTCGCCCTTCGGGCGCTTCGGCGGCGACCACTACTGCTATTTTGTGTGCCGGGGCCGGTCGGACCTGGCCCACGCCTCATCGCTCCACGCGACCGTCAGCGTCGCCTTCCAGTCCCCGCTGAACGGCGAGGTCTGGTGGGACCCCCACGAAAGTAGGAGAGGGGTCGTGTCCCGGCCGATGGCGCGCCGCTTCCGCTCCGGCGAGGCCGCGGGCCGCGTGCACGGCTACCGGGGGCGGCAGTTCACGTTGATCGCGCGGGGCGGGGGCGGCCTGCCCACGGCGGACAAGACCGTGGACGTGGCGCTCGTCCAGGTCTGGCGCGACCACGAGCATGTGCCCGGCGAGGCGCGGGTTGCGAGCATGCCCGCGGGGCCCGACACGCGCTCCCTGAAGCGCCCGCGGGATGTGCCGGATGCGGATGCGGCGCCCTGGCGGCGCGTCGCGGACGTGCCCGGTGAGCTGGTGGTGGTGCGCGAGGTCGTCCGCTTCGCGCGGGACGTGCCCCCGGGGGGCACGATGCAGCGCGCGGTCCTGCCGCCGGCGGCCTACGAGGCCTGGCTCGCCTGGCACCGGCGCCTCGTGGACGTCGCGCCGGGCGCGGCCGGGCCGCCGCCGCCGCTGCCCCCGCCGCCGGCGGACTCGGGCCAGTTCCGCATCTAGGCGCCCTAACGACGCGTTCTCATGTCGCCGGCGGCGCCGAGGAGTTCAACCCGAGGTCGTTACGGTGCTGGGACGAGTGGGCGGAGCCCGGGGGGGAGACACCGCGCGTCGCCGGTTCATCGGCGCGCGGGCGCGGGCCGCGTCTTTCATAATAGCATACTTCCTTCTAAGCAAAACCGCCTCGGCGAAACTCCCCGAACGGTGACGGTGAACGGTGACGGTGACGGGTTTTAAAAACGGGTTTTTTAAGCCGCAAAACCTGAACTTTCGCCTTTGCACCATAGAAATCGATTGAACGCGAAATATTTCACCAATCAATCGACACTGGAGCGCTGCTTTGCACACGCGTTCGAAGTTGCACTACAGTTGCACGTACTTAAGGACAGCTCCCAGGAGCCACAGCACTAAAGCATGCCCGTCTTCGAGCCGGCGGCGCGGTACGCCGGCCGGCGCCGGGGCATGGTCTTCACGACCCGGCGCGGCGCGACGGGCTACTACCCCGACGCCGCCGCGGCCCGCGCGCCGCGCACGCCGGCCGCGGCGCCGGCGCCCGACGCGCCGGCGTCGCACCTGTCGCTGGGCATCTCGGGCCTCAAGGCGCCCGCGGCGGGTTGCGACGGCGCCGACGACGCGTCGTCCTCGTCCTCGTCCTCGCTCGGCGGCCGCGACGCCAAGCGCCGGAAGCGCCGCCGCCGGGAGAAGAAGGAGCGGAAACGGAAGAAGGAGAAGAAGAAGAAGAAAAAACGGAAGAAGGAGAAGAAAAAACGGAAGCGCGCCTCCTCCTCCTCCTCCTCCTCCTCGGGGAGCGACTGCTCGGGCGTCGTCCGGTCTGCCATCTCGGGCAAGCGCCTCAAGCTGCGGGTCGACAAGTCGGCCGAGGACCGCGCGCGGGACGCGGGCCGGGCGGCGAAGCTGCGCTTCATGAACGACGTCGCCGAGCGCTGAGTCGTCCTGTGGTAATTTGTGTGTGCTCTTTTCCCCGTGAGTACCTTCTAGAATTACCTTCCTTTCACGGCACGGTGCCGCGGCTCCGAGTCCGAGTCCGAGTCCACGAGGAGCCGGGGCCGTCTACCTAGGCCGGCGCTGGGACTAAACTAGGCGCGACCGCCGCAAGGTCAACCAAGCCGAGCACCGGTGCCTCGGTATACCACTACGGGGCGGTATTGGCTGCCGCATCCGGGGGGCTTCGCCCCACGAGTACTCTGCTTACGCTAGCTGTAACTTCTAGTAAAAGCTGGCCTTGGTTGTGCGGCGCTGCTAAAACGCCGTCGAGCAACGAGCGGACGAGACCTCGCCGCGTGAACGCACGCCTCGGCCGCGTCGCGACACTCCGTGCGCACACCGCCGTCGCCGGGCAGCCGCCGAGCGGGCCGGGCGGCACGCTAGCCACTCCGTGCGCAAACCGCGCCGGGCAGCCGTCGAGCGGGCCGGGCAGCGCGCTAGCCACTCCGTGCGCAAACCGCGCCGGGCAGCCGCGCGCTAGGCGGCCATGGGCAAAAAGAAGGGCAAGAAGGGCAAGAAGGACGAGACGCCCGCCGAGGAGGTCAGCGAGTATGACGGCATGGACCGCGAGATGCTCGGGGAGGTCGTGCCGATGCTCAAGCAGCAGCTGGCCAAGAAGACCCTGGACCGGAACTACGTGCAGCTCGAGCGCGACGCGCTCCAGCAGTTCTACGACATCTCGCGGGGCGAGGTGCGGGACGTGCAATCAAAAGTGGCGGCCCGGGACCGGGACATGGAGCTCCTGGAGGAGAACCACCGCGTCGAGCTGCGGGTGTACCTGCAGAAGGTGCGGCATCTGGAGTACGAGCACCGGCACGCCCTCCGGAGCGTGGGCGAGGACACCCAACACCACGACGCCGAGGAGCGGGAGCACCACGAGGCGCGGACGCACACGCTGAAGCGGGCCAAGAATGATATACGGAAGGACCTGGGGGAGCGGGAGATCAGCAACGCCGAGGAGGTTAGTATTTTAAGGGAGCAGCACGCGAAGAACCTGAAGCGGTTGCGCCTGGAATTCGAGGAGGAGGTGCACGACCTGGGCCTGAAGTGCCAAAAGCGCTTGAGTGCCCTGGACGTGGACTTGAGGATGAGGAGAAAAGTGCACATCCACGAGATCGAGGAGCGGAAGAATTTGCATATTAATGACTTAATCAAAAACCACGACAAGGCCTTTGGCCAGATGAAGCAGTACTATAACACGATCACCTCGGACAACCTGAAGCTGATTACCTCCCTGAAGACAGAGGTCCGGGACATGCGGGCAAACGCCAGCCAGAACAAGATTACTACCAAAGACGTCAGCGCCGAGAACGCTAAATTAAGGGAGCCGCTGACGGTCGCCGTGGCCGAGGTGGCCGAGTTGAGGGCGCGGCTGCGGGGCCGCGCGAGCGACCAGCTCAGCCTGCGGAACTCGCGGAACCGCCTGAAGCTGTTGGAGGGGCGGCTCCAAGCCCTGAACCTCAGCAACGCCTCTTTGAAGACGGAGGCCCAGGCCACACTTCTGCAAAGGGACGCGCTCAAGGCGACCTTCGCCCAGACCGTCGCCCAGGACCAGCAGCGGGCGAACGTCGACAACGTCTTGCTGGAGCAGAAGGTCCAGACCATGCGGCAGGCCGTGGACAACGCCGCGGCCCAGACGGCCCAGATCGTCCAGGCCGCGGGCCTCGACGCCGAGGAGCTGGGCCGGGCACACGCCCTGCTCGAGAACGACCTCGCGCGGCGGAACGAGAGCCTGCGGGACGCCAGGTACGAGAAGGTGCGGTCCCAGAAGGCCTACAACGACGCGCTGCGCACCTACTCCCAGAAGCTTGTGGACCTGGGGATCCCCTCCCCGGAGATCGACGCCATGGTCTTCACCCTGCTGCCGTCCTACGCCTCGTCGGGGCCCGCGGGGCTCGTCGTGCAGTAAAATAACCCTGTCCTATAGATAGTACGCCACCGGCGTCGCGGGGGGGGTCACTTCCCCTAGCTCCTTACCCGCCTCACTTCTTCTGGTACTCCTCGGCGATGGCCGTGAGCTCCTTGACGCCCTGGGCCATGTCGTCGTAGGCGAAGAGCCCGCTGCCCGCGATGAAGCAGTTCGCGCCCGCCGCGGCGCAGGCCCCGATGGTCTCCGGCGAGGCCTTGATGCCGCCGTCGACCTCGATGTCGACGTCCAAGTTGCGGTCCACGACCCACTTGCGGATCTGCTCGATCTTCGTGGTCATGGTCGGGATGTAGGCCTGGCCGCCGAAGCCCGGGTTCACCGTCATGACTAAGACGTGGTCCACGAGGTCCAGGACGTTCTCCACCGCCTCGGCGGGCGTCGACGGGTTGAGGGCCACGGAGGGCGAGCCGCCCATGGCCCGGATGTTGCTGAGGGCCCGGTGGAGGTGCGTGCACGCCTCGACGTGCACGATGACGACGCCGGGCTCGCCGTTCGGGCCCTTGGTGGCCTCCGTGAACTGCGGGAGCATGGCGTCCGTGCAGCGCTCCGAGACCATGAGCTGCGTCTCGAAGGGGAGGCTCGTGGTCTTGCGCTGCGCGGCGATGACGTCGGGGCCGAACGTCAGGTTCGGCACGAAGTTGCCGTCCATGACGTCGAACTGGATGCGGTGGCAGCCGGCCTTCTCGAGGGCCGTGCAGTCGAGGCCCAGCGCCGCGAAGTCCGCCGGCAGCACCGAGGGGATGATCTGCACCGGGCGCGGCGCGCCGTACAGCGCGGCGGCCGGCGCCGCCAGGAGGGCCAGTTGCAGCTTCATGGGTGCGGCGCGACGACCTGCGCGCGGCGCGCGGTGGGTGCAGTGCAAAAATTGCTGGTTTTTGTGCGCGCGACGCAGTAGTTGTCGCGCGTGCAAGGGTGTGCAGCGCTACGGGAATCTGGGCATACGGGCGGTGCGGATTTAGGTGCAATCGCTGCTGGAATTTGCGGTACATGCATAACCCCTGCAGCGCGCGCTCGCGTTGCGTTCGTCCGGTATCTGCTGTGGGCTCGGAGGGTCGCAGTAAGACGCTGGAATCTGCGTTGACGCTCTCGAGAGTGACGCAAATGTCTTTTTGTTTTAACCCTTTTTTTATCTAGTAGCGTCGCGGCGCGTGCACGCGCCTCGAGCCCCGGATTTTGTCCGTTTTGCAAACGGGTAGAAAGGACGAGGGGGGCAAGAAACGACGCGTGCTACTCCTCTGCCCTCAGTGTTCCCGAGAGTCAGCTTCCACAAACTCGAAGGGGGTTCGACGCGCGCGCGTCCATTCGGGCGAAAATCAGCGACTCGCCTCCGCCGGCCCGCTGCCCACGCTGCGTCGTACCAGCAGCCCGGTGTCTGCCGCGCCAGGCTCGAAGAGGCATGGAGTCGCAACCCGCACCATCCCCGATCGAATGGCGGCGTTCTAGATAGAGGCGCCGGTTACGAGGGAGGCCGGGCTTCCTCGCGGCGATGAAGGGGGCCATCCTCGCGCTCGCCGCGGCAGCCCGCGCCACGGACCAGTACAACGACGACTGCCGCACCTGCTTCCTGGGCAACGGGACCCAGCTCTACGAGCCCGCCTACAGCAACTTCCCCAAAAGGTGGTCGAGCAAGGTGGGCGTCTGGGAACTGACCGAGGCCGACGTCGAGGCCCAGGTGCAGCTCGCGCGGCAGACCGAGGGCAATCGGGGCGCGCGGCTCTCGCGCGGAGCATTGTCGGGGTGCCGCGAGGACTTGTGCTGCGCGGAGAGGGAGTCGGACTGCTACGAACCGAACGTCAACGCCTTCGTCTCCATCCCCGTCGGCTGCGCCCTCGCGCTGTGGTGCCTCGTGTGGTGCACGTGCCGCTTCGTGCCGGGCGCGCCCCTGCAGCAGCGGGCGGCGCGGCTGGCCGAGGTCAAGGCGGCCCGGGACGCCGAGGCGCTCCGCGTGGCCAACCTCGCGAAGTCCGGCGAGGCCTAGGCGCCGGCCTCCGGTTGCGGTCGTTGCCGTCCCGGGGGGGTCTGCGGAGACGATTCTTGGAGCACTCCCGGTAGCCTAGTCTAAGCCCCGATCGCCTTACTCCCCGATAGCGTTATATAACATAAAATAATATTATGTTACAATCAATACAATTAGGGTTTGCGCAAAGCCCGTCAAACTAGCCGCTGCCGGGCGCAGGGCACCGGAGCTCGATGTTCAACTATTGATCTACCTTTAGTATTACTCTGTTCAGCCGAATGTGCTCGTCAGGCAGCTTCCAAACAGCGCTTCCTCCGCCACGTGTTTCGCCCTTAAAGTTTGCGCCCCTCCCTCCCGGCTATACGGGTTTTCGGGCAGCGGCGTACAAAACTATAGCTTGGATACAAGCTGAACAGCATTGTTGCATACGTGTCGTATATCACACGCGCCTCCGACGTTCTCCACGGAGCTGCCTCGACAGCGGCAGTACACCTCATGAAGCACAATTAGGGTTTGCGCAAAGCCCGTCAAACTAGCCGCTGCCGGGCGCAGGGCACCGGAGCTCGATGTTCAACTATTGATCTAACTTTAGTATTACTCTGTTCAGCCGAATGTGCTCGTCAGGCAGCTTCCAAACAGCGCTTCCTCCGCCACGTGTTTCGCCCTTAAAGTTTGCGCCCCTCCCGGCTATACGGGTTTTCGGGCAGCGGCGTACAAAACTATAGCTTGGATACAAGCTGAGCAGCATTGTTGCACACGTGTCGTATATCACACGCGCCTCCGACGTTCTCCACGGAGCTGCCTCGACAGCGGCAGTACACCTCATGAAGCTCGCGCTCAACTGCGCCCGCGCGGGCACGGAGGTCCTGGAGCGGGCCGCGGCCACGGGCCTCGCGCGGGTGCTCGACCTGCCCGGCCCGGCGGCGCGTTGCTGGGAGGCCGCGGCCGCGTTCGCCAAGGCGGACACCGAAACGCGCGTCGTCGCGCGCGTGGGCTACGTCGCCGGGCAAGGCAAGCACATCGCGCACTCGCTCGACGCCGGCCGCGTCGCGGCCGAGGCGGCGCGGTGCGCCGCGCTCCTGGGCCGGCCCCTCGACGTCCTGCTGCACGGGCCCGAGGAGGTCCCGCGGGAAGCGCGGCGGGACGTGGTGGCGGCGGCGGCGGCGGCGATCCGTGCCGCGGGGGGCGCCCTCACCGTCGGGATCGCGACGCGCGACGCGACGGCCGTCGAGGCCGCGTGGTGGGACGACGCGCTAGACGGGCCGCTGCGGCTACCCGCGACCTGCGCCGACGGCGCGGCCACGCGCGCGCAGCACGCCACGCTCGCCGCGGCCGGGATCGAGCTCCTGGGCTGCGCGCCCCTCCGGAGCTTCGGGACGGGCGGCGTCTTCGCGTCGCCGTTCCGGGGTACGGCGGACCTGGGGGAGTACGTGCCGGCGTCGCAGCGCGTGCTGGCGCACTTCGAGGCGCCCGGGGGCGCCGACGCCGACGTCGTGGAGGGCTGCGCCTGGGTGCACCAGCTCGTGAGCGATCTGAAC
>Ga0114994_10001578_pt1 | contig 16470 bp, 12 predicted proteins | sample ArcticOcean_MG_C_9_FD_87043 | JGI IMG/M metagenome (GOLD analysis project Ga0114994, IMG submission 87043) | Marine microbial communities from western Arctic Ocean - ArcticOcean_MG_CB2_152 | ecosystem: Environmental > Aquatic > Marine > Oceanic | place: Arctic Ocean: Canada Basin | collected...
GCCATGATTCTGCTATTTGGTGATTGTTCCCAGCTGCCAATAACGAGCCAGACCGAACCGTGCCCGCAGCGTCATCCTGCCCACTTTCCGATAACATTCGCGCAATGATGTCCCGGTCTCCATCAGCAATTAAACTCGCAATAACGCGGTTTACCGGCACCCATGTTGCATTGAAGTCAAGAAGCGTCCCGTCTTTGTCAAAAACAATTCCTTTAATTGGCAATAGTAGGGTCCTTATTTCTACAGAACGAATTCAGCGCGCAAGGTATTGTGAACAAACAAACAGATCTATCAACAGCGATGTTCCTCAAGAGGGCTTTTATTTTGCTGTGGATAGGAATAAATGATGTCCATACACACAAATACCTTTCAGGATTAACAAAAGCATCATGAGCACAATTAGAGAATTCGACTATGTTATTGTTGGCGCAGGATCGGCGGGCTGTGTTCTTGCCAATCGCTTGAGTGCAAACCCTGAAGTATCGGTATTATTGGTTGAAGCTGGCCCCATGGATCGTAGTATTTTTATTCATATGCCATCGGCATTTGCGTGGCCATTGGCGGATGATAAATACAACTGGTATTACGAAAGCGCGCCAGAACCCCATATGGATAACCGCAGCATGTATTGTCCACGCGGCCGGGTTTTGGGCGGATCGAGTTCAATTAATGGCATGTGTTACGTGCGCGGACACGCCTTAGATTATGATCGTTGGGCCGGCAATCAGTTGCCCAGTTGGTCGTATGCTAATTGTCTGCCGTATTTCAAAAAATCTGAAACTTGGGAACACGGCGTTAATGAATACCGGGGCGACAGCGGGCCCTTGCATGTCACCGATGGACCCTGCAAAAACCCGTTATACGAAGCCTTCATTGAAGCCGGAGCACAAGCCGGATACCCAACAACAACCGACATGAATGGCCATCAGCAAGAAGGCTTCGGCCACATGCAGATGACCACCCATAAAGGCCAACGGTGGAGCACTGCCAAAGCCTATTTGAAACCTATTTTAGCGCGCGAAAATTTATCGGTCATGGTCAATACAATGACCAACCGTATTCTATTTGACGATAACCGCGCTATTGGCATCGAAGTCACCCAAGCCTACCACACCCATGACGTTTACGCCAAACGCGAAGTTATTTGCTGTGGCGGTGCGATCAACTCACCGCAATTGTTAATGATATCAGGGATGGGGGATGCGGAACAATTGAAGGCGCATGACATTCCCGTTGTTGCTGATTTGAAGGGGGTTGGTGAAAACTTGCAAGATCATTTGGAAATTTATGTACAAATGGCCTGCACCCAGCCGATCACTCTTTATTCCGCAACAAAACCGTTGAACAAATTACGCATCGGGATCCAATGGCTACTTTTCCAAACGGGCCTAGGAGCGACCAATCATTTTGAAGCGGGTGGATTTATTAGAAGTGATAAGGGCATTGAACAACCCGATTTACAATATCACTTCCTACCCATGGCAGTAACTTATGATGGGAAATCAGCCGTGGAAGGGCACGGGTATCAGGCCCACGTTGGCCCCATGCGCGCAACCAGCCGCGGCTATGTTAAGTTAAAATCATCATCGCCCCTAGACCATCCAGAAATTCAGTTTAATTACATGGGGACAGAACAAGACCGCAAAGAAATGCGCGCCGCTGTGCGGCTGACCCGCGAAGTTATGGCGCAAGATGCGTTCAAACCATTTCGCGGCGAGGAATTAGCACCAGGTAAAGAAACTCAATCAGATGCCGATATTGACGCTTTTGTTCGGGCTTTTGGTGAAAGCGCGTATCATCCGTGTGGGACATGCAAAATGGGGGTTGCGGATGACCCAACCGCCGTTGTCGATGAAGATTTAAAAGTTCACGGGGTTCAAGGTCTACGAGTTGTTGACGCATCCATTATGCCATCGATTGTTAGCGGCAATTTAAATGCACCAACGATTATGATAGCAGAAAAAGCAGCCGATTTAATTTTAGGAAACACACCCCTTCCCGTCTCAACTGCGGCGCCATATCAAGCGAAAGACTGGCAGAATGTGCAACGTTAAGAGCTCAAATATTTGATTTTGTATATTAAAAAAATGCACAAAAATCTAAAGGTGTGATGCCCATCACATCCCTACAGTTAAACATATGCAATTATCATATTGCGATTGGAGCTTCTCTCCTCCCTAGATAGCCAAATCGAATCCCTTTTAAACTCACTGGGTCTTTTTTTGCTTATTAGAACTCAAGTTGATCTATAATACTTTCAATTCCCACTTTAGCGCAATTTTCATCCAAGTCTCCACCCGGTGCTCCAGAAACACCTATACCAGCAACGATTGATCCAGCAGCTTCAACAATTAAACCACCGCCAGCCATCAATGCATTATCTACAAACCGAATGCCCCATTGAGACACCCCAGTTTTTGTCAATTTTGACATTTCCATCGTACTACTTCGAAAGTTAACGGCAGTCCACGCTTTACGGTATGCGGTTTCAGTTGTGTGAGCACCAGCAAGTTGGTCGCGGAAATTTACTTGTAAATTCCCCATACGATCAACGACGGCCACAGCAACTTGATAGCCATTTTCTCGGCAATTCTTTAATGTCGTGTGAGCAAGTTCTAGGGCCGTATCCAAAGACAATTGCTTGAAAGACACCAACCCCTCATCTGCGTGGGCAGTTATTGGCCTTATGCAACCACCCTTTATGACTATATCCGTCGCGCCATACCCTATGGCAACGCGCAAAGCCTTACAACAGACGAAGTTTATTCTGTTAGTGCTTATGTATTATTTATGAACGATATATTGGAAGAAGACGAGACTTTGGATGCTTTACGTTTGGCCGCCATTAAAATGCCGAACCGCAACGGCTTTATTTTACCTGACCCACGGCCAGACATAAAAAAGACGGCTTGTATGAAAGATTGCAAAACCGGAATCGAAGTTAAATCCCTCGCCCGCAAAGTTGCAGTAACGCCAGACGTTAAAAACCCTCAGTAGAATCGAGGATTCACTTACTCTCTTTAAAAAATTGCCCTCCTTATAAGGGAAAAGAGGCGGTTTTTTAATGCCTATTCGAATCAAAAAAATGCAAGCTTTTATAGATACGGTCGATTACATTAAAGATATCAATTATATTCGTGATAAAGTTAGTTACCCCATTGACGAGGACACTCTGCTGATGATTTCAACGGACATTATATTAGAAACCGCCAATACGTTGATGGAAAAGGCAGCCATCGAAATCCCAGATGACTACTTAGCTGGCTTAAAAATAGCCGCAAAAGAAGAAGACGGCGATTTGTCGTCGTTCGTTTTACAAGCCATGCTCGAGAATTATGAGGCAGCAAAAGAAGATCGCCGGGCCATGTGCGGTGATACGGGAACACCCCGTTGGTTCGTTAAATTTGGCAATGATTCCCAAATTAATGGTGGACCTGTTGGCTTGGAGCACGCGCTTAGAAAGGCAACCGCGGATTCGACCAAGCGAATTCCCTTGCGGCCCAACCGTGTTCACCCGCTATGGCGAACAGATCACGACAACAACATCGGCATTGGAGCTCCCGAAATCGATTACGCCTTCGAGCCTGAAGGCTCATGGATCGATATTACTGCCGTCCATAAAGGTGGATTATTCGGAACTGATTACCGGATGCTGTTTCCGGGCGACGGAATTGAGGGCATCAAACGGTTTTATTTAGACTCGCTCATCGCATTTGGTCGTCGCGGCCTTGCTTGTCAGCCCGCAATCATTGGTATTGGCTTGGGCGGATCAAAAGACAGTTGCATGGTCATGGGCAAGCGCGCCGCCGCCTTGCGCATAGTAGGCGACCGAAACCCAGACCCTAAAATTGCAGAACTAGAGCAAGAGTTTAAAGACCTTGGAAATTCCATCGGCATGGGCGCTATGGGATTTGTAGGTAAATCGATGGTTATTGATTGCCACATTGAAGCTGGATGCTGCCACACCGGCGGAATGCCCATGAGTGTTCATGCGTTTTGCTTATCATCACGGCGGGCAACGGCCCGTATTCATGCCGATGGCTCCGTCGAATTTAGAACGGACCCTGAATGGTACACCCCTTATCAACGTCGAGAAACAGTCGAATGGCCCCTAAAAAACAACTCACAAAAGTCCGCTTAAGCACGAACCCGGACGCTGCTGCCCTACGCGCCCTAAATATTGGCGATATAGTTTATCTAGACGGCATCGTTTATACCGCGCGGGAAGGTGTTTACAAAAAGGTTATAGAAGATGGCGCTGAAATGCCTGTCCCTTTACCCGAATTAAGTGGTGCCAATTTTCATTGTTCGCCAGCAGCAACCCGCGAAGACGATGGCAGCTTTACGGTTAGTGCCGTTACCGCAACCGCGTCTTTTCGGTTTTCTAAATGGATGGAGCGCTGGTTTAAAGCATCCGGCGCAAAGCTAGTCATCGGTAAAGGTGGCATGACCAGTAAAGACTACAAAAATGTGTTTGTTCCCAATGGCGCTATTTATTTAACCACCGTAGGCTACGGTACCGGCGCATTACTTGGGCGCGGCGTCAAAAACGTGCACTCGTCGAATTGGTTGGATGAACTCGGCATAGCCCAAGCCATGTGGGTTTTAGAGGTTGAAAATTTTGGACCATTTATTGTCGACAGTGACATGGACGGTAATAGCTTGTTCGAGCGAGAAAATGCAAAGATAGCCAAAAACTTGCCAAAACTTTATGAAGGTACACGCCCAGCAACCCTAAAACGATACGGTGAAACCGATGACCGCAATGATGAGGTGATTTAAGGCGCTTATCCAGAAAACCGTATTGAATCACATTCCATATATGCAGTATCAAAAAATAATTTCTGCTCCATAAAAGTAAAATCCTGAAAATTAAGAACGCAAAATTCAAATATAAATTTATGAAGTACAATCAATATGACGTTCTTCGCCCGACCCTGCTTCTTATTTTGATCTTGTGCTTTTTGTGCAAAGATTTTTATTGTTTTGATTGTTGGCGCAACGGCAGTTAAAAGCAAAGTTGGCGACGGTGGCCTTGCTGATCTTATTACTTTGGTTAGCCCAACCTTTCTTTTCCGACTTGTCCGTTATCTGCTTGCTTCACGCCCTGGGCGCGAGCCGGCCGGATATTGGAAAACCACCCCTGTTCTTTTGGCACAATAGTCGATATTTAATCCTTCTATCGATCATACCTTACTTGCTCATACGGTCATCATTGCGCGGCTTCGAGATTTCAAACTTCAGCCTTCTTGACTTGATCGTTACGGCTCTGGATGTTGCTGTTATTACCTATGTTTTCTCTTCTAAGCTTATCAAAGATACACCTTCTGAATTTCCAGAATTTGTACCAAGTGATAAACCTATATAAGAATCAATACTGATAATAGAACTATCTTGGTATCATTATTGGTTATTTTTATCCTAAAATTTAATTTTTCTGTTTGAACTATTAGGGCACACGAGTGTATGTTCCTTATATGTTCTTACAAACAAAATGCACGCAGATCTACCAACCATCGATGGCAAGTCAGCTTTCTTTGCCGCTGTTTTCATCGCAGGTACCCGCTGGATTTCCGAGCCCCGCGGATGATTTTTCCGATGGGGTGCTTGACCTCAATGACTTAATCCAACGCCCATCGGCGACATTCATCGCCCGGGTATCGGGTGATTCAATGACCGGATCCGGCATCTTTGATGGAGATTTATTGGTTGTTGATCGCTCTCTTAAAGCACGCTCGGGCCAAATCGTTGTTGCCGTTTCAGATGGTGATATGTTGGTGAAGCGCCTTAAACGGCAAAAGGGGCAATGGTGGCTCATCCCCGATGCACCGGACCATAGCGAATTTCAGCCCGTATTAATGGGAGAAGGATCAGAGATTTGGGGCGTCGTCAAAAATGTCATTCGCAATTTGCCATGAGCCAATTATTTGGGTTGGCCGACTTCAATAATTTTACGCCTCCTGCGAACAGGTGCTCCAGCCTCAATTACGCGGAAAACCAACTGTAGTTTTGTCGAACAATGGTGGCTGCGTGATCGCTCTTTCTATTGAATGGAAAACTGGGTTTTTTAAACACAAAACCGATTGTTGGTTATTACAAAGGCTTCTGGTATGAGCAAACTCTTGGAATGTTCATTCGCGCAAAATATTCCATCGTAAGTATTGGCCCCCCTCAAGAAAAATTGAAATATTATCGAGGTGGCATGCAAGTTTAGACCGATAGGTCTTGTCTATTGAGGGTACTAAAAAATAAGCCCATTTGGCAAACTGAAATGGGAAAGGTGAGGCAGCCTCTCCTAAATTTCGTGTTGTAAAACAGAAACTCTCCAAGCTTACCCTTGAGGTTTTGGTGATGAGAATGACTAAGATTGGAATAGTGGCCCCTGAAATTCGACCCCATATATAGCTTACTTAGTAGGCATTAAGTGGATGAGATTAGGCATCATGTGATCATTTAGCTGGCTATCAAAATTATTTATAACCAGTTTTTAGGTCGCAAAACTAACAACCCTTCAAGAAATCATAACGATACTTGCAAACGTCGCCGTTGCCCAAAATGGCAACATCAATCTTTTTTAAAAATTATCAAGTAATCACCCATTTTTGTATTAGTACACCATTCGTGTTCTACTACATAAATACTTATTGATTCTCTATTGCTTTACAAGACATTCCTTGTGGTAAGATTATCAGACATTGAATTTTTGCTTAAACAGGAGGTTAATCATACTGCCCTCCGCCTCTGGAGAGTGATATGAATAAAATTCGAAACGTTGCACTAGATCAGTTACGAGATGGCGATTTGGCGGTGGGAATCGGATTACGCCAAGCAAGAACGGTCGATATTGCCCCGGCAATGAAAACAGCAGGGTTCGACTGGCTGTTTATTGACATGGAACATAATTCTATGGATTTGGATATGGCTGTTCAAATCTGTGTTGCAGCACGCGCTTGTGGTATTTCACCTATTGTTCGCGTTCCAGCATTTCAGCATTTCCACGCCACACGGGTCCTTGATGGGGGTGCTCAGGGTATTGTATTCCCCCATGTTGACGACGCGGAAACAGCAGCTCAACTTGTTGATTTTTGCCGTTACCCACCGGATGGGCGGCGCTCTATTACAGGGACTTTACCGCAAATCGATTTTGCTTCAATCCCAATAGATCAAGCCGCCCCCGCAATTAATGATGCAACGTTGCTTGTATTTATGCTTGAATCCCCCAAAGCGATTTCCAATGTCGATGCCATTGCTGCCGTGACCGGCGTTGATGCTTTATTGATCGGGACCAGTGATTTGACGATGGAAATGGGGATACCGGGTCAGCTAGAACACCCCGATGTTATTGCCGCTTATGAAGCGATGCTAGCTGCGTGCAAAAAGCATAACAAACATCCCGGAATGGGTGGAATTTATCAGCCCGACTTATTACAAAAATATATTGGAATGGGCGTGAAACTGATTCTTGCGGGTAGCGATTTGTCGTTGCTGATGTCAGCCGGAAAAGCCCGGGTAGCCGATATTCGGGCAGCACAGTGAAAGCTGAAATAGGCACAAAATTAAGAAAGAGTGATTTCTCGCATCTTGCCCAACCGATCCGACTTGGCGCGCACACCTTAAAAAACAGGATTGTTCATTGTGCGATCTTAACTAAATTTGTGTGCAATCAAGCCCCAACCGATGCGTATTTAACGTATCATGAAAATAGGGCCCGGGGCGGGGCGGCAATGATTATCAGCGAAGCGGTGAGTGCCTTGCGTGGACAAAGCATGCGCCCAGACTATCTTAATGCATACAGTGACGAAGGCCTTGGTGGATTGTCGCGTGTTGCGGAACGCGTCCGCCAACACGAATGTTTGTTGTTGGCTCAGCTACAGGACCGGGGCCGAGGTCATTATGCAACGGGACGTATAGATCATGCGTATGGGCCAAGTGCGTTGCCAGATGATTTATCCGGCGCTGTTCCGCATCCCCTAAGCATCAGCCAAATAAAAGGCATGGTTGATGATTTTTCAGCGGCTAGCCTGCGCTTACAGCGCGCGGGGTTTACAGGGGTTGAAATTTCGGCAGGCCATGGTCATTTATTTCATCAATTTTTATCCCCCCAAAGCAACCACCGCGATGATATGTATGGTGGGGATTTGGAAGGTCGAACAAAATTTTTATCTGATGTTATAAATGCAGTACGTCAAACCTGTGGCTTTGAATTTATTATTGGCCTTAAGTTGCCGGGTGAAGATGGCATGAAGGGTGGTATTGATCTAGCAGGCGCTCAACAAATTGCCCAAACTGTGGTCACTCCTGACACAATTGATTACGTGTCTTTTTGTTGGGGCAGCCAATCAGATACGTTGTATTGGCATACGCCAGATGGTCATTCTCCACGTGTTCCCTATGCGGACAAAACAGCACAATTGCGTCAGCATACATCAGGTGTTCCGGTTATGTCGTTGGGTATGATTGTTGATCCTAATGAAGCCGAACGCATTTTGGTTAAAGGTCAGGCGGATTTAATAGGGCTGGGACGAACGTTAATTGCAGATCCAGCATGGCCCAACAAAGCATTAAGCGGACAAGGGCACTCTATTCGTCCCTGCATATCTGGAAACACTTGCTGGGCCAGCATTGTAAATGCAGGCCGTTTGCATTGTGATAACAATCCCGCATTAGCAAGTTCTGTTGAGATTGATGGTGTTTCTAAAATCAACACCGGGGCCAAAAAAATTGTTGTCGTTGGGGGCGGGATTGCTGGAATGGAAGCCGCATGGGTTGCCGCGGCGCGCGGGCATCATGTTGACTTATTTTGCGCTAGCGCCCTGCCCGGCGGCCGTGCCCGACAAGCAGCCGGGATGCTCGGAGCGGAAGGGTTAGCTGGCATATTCGATTTTCAAGAGCAGGCTGCTAAGCGATATTCAGTAAACATCAAGTTAGGACAACAAGCTAGCCTTGAAGACATTTTAGCTCTTGCCCCTGAAGTAGTTATCTTAGCGACAGGTGCCCAAATGGCCTATCCCTCATTGCTCCCTGCAGAATTAGAAGGCGATGGCGGGATCAAGGATTTGCCAACGCTAATAACTGACCTATCAGGGTCTGATCGACCCCTGGCCGGAACCGCAGTGATTATCGATGAAGATCACACAACTGCTTTTTATAATGCTGCTCTTTGGATGGCTAATCGATTTAATGAATTGGTTTTAATTACATCACGCGAACGATTTGCAACAAGTGAATCTCTGGTAAACCGCCAGGGCATCATTGAACGTCTTTTTGAGCCCAATATTACTTTGTTGCCATTTTCTGAATTACTTCTATCGGATGATGATATCGAAGAGGGACGAGTTAAGTACCGACATTTACGAACCGGTCAAGTTGGGCAAATTCAAAATGTGGCGGCGCTCTCATATGCATCCCATCGTGTTCCAAGGCTAGATTTACAAGCCGGGTTGGAAGCGGCTGGAATTGAAACTGAATTGATAGGTGATGCATTTGCACCCCGGGGCGTTCTTCAGGCCATAACAGAAGGATATGAACTTGCTATGAAGCTAGCCGCGTAATGCGAGCAATTGTTCTCGGTACCCGCTGCTGTCAATTCTGATGTCAACAAGTCTAGGTCCCGTCGATTGAGCTGCCTCACCCAATGCTTCATCTAGTTCTGATGGATCATTTATCCGCCAAGCTTGAAAACCAAAGCCACGAGCTATTGCTGCAAAATCTGGTGGTGTCCAGCTCAAGCCCAAATCCGGCATTTGTCTATCTTTCCGTTTGGTGTCGATCAATGACAAGCATCCATCATTAAAAACAACAACCGTAATATTGGCTTTGGTTTCAGCAGCCGTATTTAATTCACCTAAGCACATCAAAAAACCACCATCCCCGGTAATAGCAATGGCACCCCGTTCAGGTTCATGCAAAGCGGCGGCGATGGCCGCTGGAACAGCGAAGCCCATTGATGCCAAACCGTTAGAAATCAATAAGTCATTCGGAGCCTTAGCGGGCCAAAAGGCGCAGGCTGAAAACATATGCGCCCCAGCATCAACAGCCAATCGGGGTGTACCTGAAAAATGATCTAGTACCGCCTTAACAACAGATGCAGAAGAAAGCCCAGCCGAGCCGCCTTGTTCCATACCTCTTATGAAACCCGCTTTAAAGTTTGCAATGGTTTCCAATTGCCACGTACTTGCACTAATCGTTTTAGCCAAAGTGTGTAATGTTAAATCCAGAGGCCCCGCCACCCTGAAGGTTGGGGTGAAGTAATGAGGGTCGTAAATACGTTTGCATATATCGAGGATGGGAGCTGTATAGGCCCACGGTTTACGGATGAGTTCGACCGGGTCTAAACCAATTAAAACAATTAAATCAGCTGAATTCATGCAGTCTTGTTCAATCGCACCTCCGGTGAATAACCCGGCGAAATGCGGATCAGTGTCTGCAACGCACCCTTTGGCCATATAGGTGCACAACACAGGTGCACCTAACTGGTTTACAAATTCACGCAGTTCAGATGTGCAAATCGAGCGAGCAGCTTCTAAGCCAATTACAACAACCGGAGACTTCGCACCATCCAGCAGTGTTTTAGCAGACCCGACATCAGGGGCAGTAGGAGTGCTTTGGGCTTGTGGTTCAGGGGTATGATTTATTTGTGCCTGCAAGTCGGAGGATGACGGAAACATAACAGCGGGAACCATGGCGGGTTGTTCTAGCCAGTTTTCGACCGCGTTGATAGCAGGGGCCAATACGCTACCTCGACCTTTTTTTAATAAGGGCTCAATTAAATCTGTTTGCGAGAAGACTTGGTGAGATAAAAACTCTAGTTCTTTTTCACCAAAGGCTTCGCTAATAAGCAGGGCAGGTAGACGATCAAGGGATGCGGATGCTAGACCGTTCGTGGCGCTTGCTAGCCCCGGCCCTTTTGTTGTGAACGCAACACCTGGGCCATGACTTAAAACTCCACTCACGCCGGCCATAATAACGGCGGCATCTTCGCGAGCCGTCACAACACTATCAATATTTTGATTACGCATGGCGTAAATTAAATCAAGACTGGTGCCGCCGCCTGGAACGCCAAATATACGGCGTAATCCGGCTTTCTTTAGGCGCTTTGATAACCAATCGACAAACGAAGTAGTTCCTCTGGTCATGCTATTGTTTCCAAAATCAAGTTATGGGCCACATCAACATCTAACTTAAAACCAATGGGCAATACCAACGTTGATTCCTTTTCTTCAATAATGGCAGGGCCGTCAATATGACTACCAACAGCAAAATCTTTTCGTTTGTATACAGGGGTTTCAACATATCCATTATCAAACCAAACTGGACGATGATTTCGAGGCACAGGAGTTGGTTTGGTTTCATGCTTTTGTTGGCCTAAAGTATCACCCAAGGTTGAGCGTGGCCCTGTGACGGCTAGCCGCCAAGATAACAATTCGGCGGGCATGTCTTCACTTCGGCCATACCTTTCCCGATAGGCTTCGGAAAAGCGTTCTAATACCCCTTCACGGTCTTTATTCTCGATTATCTCAAGCGTTACAGGAACTTCAATTTCATAACCTTGCCCCAAGTAGCGCATCATGACGCTGAAATGTTGCGTAACTTCATTTTTTTCAGCCCCGGCACTAATGATCAAAGCTGACGCTTCATCGGACATTCCATTAAGCAGTGATGCAGCGTGGTCAAAATCAAGTAATGCTAATTCGCAGGGAGCAGCCCGACCAAGCTCGAACGAGATCGCCGCTGCTAACATACCAATTGCAGATGCCACCCCGGCACCTGCAGGACAGACCATGCGGGTGATGCCTATTTTTTTGGCCATGCTGCAGGCGTGGACAGGGCCTGCGCCGCCAATCGGAAGCATCGCAAAGCGGGTAGCATCTAAGCCGCGTTCGATGGCGTGAATTGTTGCCGCTTGCGCCATGTTGGCAGTCACCGTTTCATGAACGCCCCATGCGGCTTCTTCAGGCGATATGCCCAAAGGCTCTGCAAGGTGTGTTTTGATCGTTTGTATAGTTGCCTCGCGGTCTAGTTTCATTTTGCCGCCTAAAAAGGAATTTTCGTCTAAATATCCCAGTAACAAATCACAATCCGTAACGGTAGGCTGATCACCACCCCGACCATAACACGCAGGCCCCGGATCAGCGCTTGAGCTATCGGGTCCAACTTGTAAAAGCCCGCGCTGATCAACGCGGGCAATACTGCCACCGCCTGCACCAATCTCGATCATATCAATGGCCGGAATTAAAAGCGGCAATCCGCTGCCTTCAGCAAACCGGGTTTCACGGGCGACTTCAAAATTGACGGTGCGCTCTGGTTCTCCATCATGAATAAGGCAGGCCTTCGCTGTGGTGCCACCCATATCAAAACAAAGAATATTTTTTTGTCTGGCTAAGTTACCAAATAAACGAGCCGCTTCTGCACCCGCAGCAGGGCCCGACTGAACCAGCCGGATCGGGTATTTAACAGCCACATCGGCAGCAATGCTACGACCATCAGACAGAACCAAAAGAAGTTTATTGGTGTAACCCAGTTGTTGAAGTGCTGCAGCCAAGCGGTCTACATAATTGCGGAAAATAGGATGAACATACGCATTGGCAACCGTTGTTGAGGTGCGCTCGTACTCACCCATTTCTGGACTTACATCCGATGATAAAGAAACAGCAACATCAGGCATTAGTTTTTTAATTTCTGCACCAACGGCTTGTTCATGAGCCGGGTTCAGATATGAATGCAAAAGCGAAATCGCTAAAGATTGAACGCCTTTAGAATGAAGTTCTTGAGCCAACTTAGGTAGCTGATCTAAATTAAGGGCCGTATCGACGGCACCCGATGCATCAATCCGTTCCTCAATTTCTAACCGGCGGTGGCGAGGCACCAAAGGGGTTGGCATTTCAATATCTAAATTAAACAGATCGTAGCGCCATTCACGTCCAATTTCTAATACATCCCGAAAGCCTTCTGTGGTGATTAACCCAGTGGTTACACCCTTGCGCTCAATTAATGCGTTTGCAACGAGGGTTGTCCCATGAACAAAAGTTATGAGCTGCTTGGCGTTTATACCTGCTTGCTCCAAAGCTTGGCTGACCCCATCAAGCACCGCGCATGACGGATCATCAGGCGTTGTCAAAAGCTTTACCTGAACTAAGTTTGCCGCCCCTTCACACCACAGGACCACGTCTGTAAAGGTACCGCCTATGTCAACTCCAACACGCCAGTTCTCTTGTTTCGTCTCAGTCATAATTATAATTCTCTTTTGTCGCAGCAGGTGTTGTTAAGCCACTTTCTAAATCGTTCTTTATCAAGGTTGTGTCGCGCTCTGCAGGATCAAATAATCCTCCGCCACCGGGCGTTTGGAAGACTATTTTATCGCCAGCAATCAGTGTGGTTCGTGATTTTGCAGCAATGCGTTCGTCATTGATCATATCAATCCCAGCATCACCCGGTTTGCCACCCATCAAACCGCGCGGCGGGTAGGTAATACGTTCATGGCGAATGGTCATGGTCATCGGGTTTTTTGATCTTGCTTCAAACACAAGTTTTTGGGCATTTCCACCCCTATATTTACCTGCCCCACCGGAGTCAGGAATAAAGCTTTTTTCACGAACGAGCATCGGAATTTGATGCTCAAACGCTTCAATGGGCTGGTTGGAAACGTTGCTCGGGAAGCTTAAACATCCAGGGCCATCACCGTGCCCACGCGCACCATGACCACCGTTCATAAAAAACATTTTAACAAAGTTCCCACGTTCATCATCGTATCGACCGCTGAAATAAACGTTCCACAAGGGGGAGCCAGATTCGGCAACAATACGATCGCCCATAATTGGTGCCAAAGCCCCAAAGATGGCAGGCGGCACATAATGGCCAGACAAATGGCGGCCCCAAACAGGGGCAGGTGGGGTTGCATTCAGCAAACTACTTTGTGGTGCTGTCACACTGACAGGAGCAAGCGAGCCTGCATTATTAGGCGCATCTGGATCAACTAAGCATTTAATGGCATAGCGGGCATAGGCCTGGGTGTAATTCAGGACGCTATTAATGGGCCATGGAACTTGCCCAGATGTTCCCTCAAAATCGACGATTAAATGATCGCCTTCAATTGTAACAGCGCATTCAATACGCAAAGGCACGTCAACTCCGTCAATATCGAACCCGTCGCTATAGGTTCCATCCGGTAGAGCGGAAATTGCATCGCGCATACTATGTTCAGAGCGTGCAATAATTTCATCAGCAACAGGCGTTAGTGAATCAAGCCTTTCTTCATCCATCAACGACATAAGCTTTGTATTACAATCACGGTACGCCGCAAACTGTGCCCGAATGTCGCCCATTGTTTCAGCAGGTTGGCGTAAGTTTTCGTTTATGAAATCCATCACCGTTGGGTTGTCTTCCCCAGCAACTACAATTTTACAAATAGGGATGCAAAGGCCTTCTTCAAAGCAGTCTTTAGCAGATGGTGAAGGCGCACCGCCTATGTCTACGGTGTGGGCGGTACTGGCTGCAAATGCAACCAAGTCAGATCCTCTAAATATAGGGTGAATCATTGAAATATCATTAAGGTGGCCTGTGCCAATCCAAGCATTATTGGTTATGATCACGTCGCCTGGGGAGAGTTTTGATCGTGGAAATTTTTCTAAAACGGCCTCCAACGTGCGCGGAAGAGTGCCTAGAAAACTTGGGATAGAGCGTTTTGATTGGGTTAGCTGTCGCCCTTCTGCATCAAATACACTAAAAGCCATGTCGTAGTTGTCGCGAACAACTACAGAAAAAGCAGCCCGTAAAAAAGTTTCAGCAACCTGATCAACGATGCCGTCAAGGCGCCGCCAGATCAATCCCAATCGTATCGCACTGATTTGTACTTCACTCATTTTTGTTTCTCTTGTTTCTAGATGTCGTAAACGGGAGTTAGGCAATTCTTGTACGTATCGTCTTGACCCCGAACGGCCCGATCGTAGGCATCTTGAAGTTTGCGGGTTAAGGGGCCCGGCTCGCCCGTACCCAACGACTTTCTATCAACAGACAACACAGGAACGATTTCTTGTCCGGTGCCGCAATAAAATCCTTCGTGCGCCAAATACAATTCTGTACGTCCTATATCACGTTCAATCGCATCCAAACCCAAACCCCGAGCTAAGTCTAAAATTGTTTGGCGGGTAATGCTTTCCAAAATTCCAGCGGTAACCGGTGGTGTGATTAATTGTTTTTTCCGAACAATAAATATACATCCTCCTGGCCCTTCACTCACGGAGCCGTCACGGTTTAAAATAATACCACCATCGTAGCCGTTTCGCTTTGCTTCCAATCCAACCAACCGGCTATTGAGGTAATTCCCGTTTGCCTTAATTCGAGGTGGGGACGCGTCATCAGCGTTCCGTCGCCAACTGCTGACAGCGAAATGTTTTCCCGTGATGAAGGCAGGGGCGCGCCCTCGGCTTCGGCAAACAACATAACTACCAACAGGCCCAGTGGCGATCATATCACCCCAATCATCAACGTAGGATTGAACACGAATATACGTATCAGAGCGGCATTTGTTAGCGCGCAAACCTGTTAGGATTTGGCTCGCAAACTGATCCGATGATGGTGGATTTTCCAACTCAACCACCCTCATCGAATACCGCAATCGTTCTAGATGTTCGGCCATTTGAAAGACATAAAGTTGTTCTTGGTCTGGGTTCCAATATGCGCGTAATCCTTCAAACACCGCAGCGGCAAATGTTAATCCGGGAGCCATGATAGATATTTTGGCTTCAGAAAACGGTACAACGTTTCCATTAAGGACAGCGAATTCGGGTCGATCTGGAGTTTTAGAATTTGAGTTCAAAACGAGGCCTTACATATTAATGATCTGAAGGGGATGATGGTAAACGGCGTAATCGTCTTTTTCGCCAGAACACCAGAACAAGAATAACAACAATTAAAGTGGCCAAAACATTGAAAGCTGGGCGTGTAAAGACAAACATCAAGTTTTCATCGTAAGTTGATGCCAGCAACAGAACCGTGCGCAGATTTTCTTCAAGCAAGGGCGTTAATATAAATCCAATTAACAACGGCACTGTTGGGAAGCCGTATCTGATCATTACGTACCCTAAGATGCCAAAAACGAAAACCATTTGAACATCAAACAACGACCCACGCAGTGCATAACTGCCCGCTGATGCTATAACCAAAACACTGCTTAACAACAATCGACGTGGGATTGCAAAGGCGACACGCGACACATGTACCAATCCGTGCCCCAAAACCAAATTGACGACATTGGCAATAATCAAAGCACCATAAATTGCATATAAAGGAACGGGGTTTTCTGAAAATGCCAACGGGCCTACATTGATACCTTGAATCATAAATGCGCTTAAAATCAATGCCGCTGCAATGTCGCCTGGAATACCAAAAGCCAACAGTGGGATTAGGTTTGCGCCAGATACCGCATTATTGGCGGCTTCAGGTGCTGCAATTCCCTCAAGTGATCCTTTGCCA
>Ga0114994_10001579_pt1 | contig 16463 bp, 10 predicted proteins | sample ArcticOcean_MG_C_9_FD_87043 | JGI IMG/M metagenome (GOLD analysis project Ga0114994, IMG submission 87043) | Marine microbial communities from western Arctic Ocean - ArcticOcean_MG_CB2_152 | ecosystem: Environmental > Aquatic > Marine > Oceanic | place: Arctic Ocean: Canada Basin | collected...
CGTAGTAGTCGCCCGTGTAGGACCGCACTTTCCACAGGTACGCTCCGACCTCATCGATCTCCTCCTTGTCCCGTTTCAACAGGGCCTGCCGAGCATCTTCTTCCCGCTGTCGCACCAAGTCCTTCTGGACGAAGCGGCACAGTTCATAGGCTTTCGACGTCCTCGACACACCTAGCGCCTTGGCGTCCCGTAGCGCGGCATCCACATCCTCTTCGCTAATGGGCGCCCGCAGCGGACCGCACACGTCCATCAGCCGCTCCTCGGCCTCCTTCAACAACCGCTGCAGTTCGCGTTCTGCACTTTTCTCCTGATACGCCGCTTTAATGCGCGGCGACGCGTCGCGCGACGTCGCTTCGGCCGCCGTGCCCCAGGTTAGGGCAGGAGGCTCGCGGTGCAAATCCCGCCGATTCTGCGTGGTGGCCACCGCCTCCAGCTTGAACCGGTGCCCCCCATTCCGCTTCCAGAACTTTGCGCGCTCTTTTAGCTGCGGGTCCGCCGGTGCGGCCCGCCGCACCGAGTTCAGGGTAGCGGCGAAGGTCTGCGCTTCTTTCCACTTGCCCTGCCTCCGTAAGTGCCAGGAGAGGACCTCGGCCCGTCTTCTGGGCTTGGGGAAGAGATGGGTAATCGCGCCGGCCTTCACGAGAGGCGCGGCCTCGACGCGATCAACGCGCTGCGTGTGCTCGTCCAACTCGCAATCAGCAAAACCCTCCAAATAGGCGCTTTCGTCGAAGCCGCTGACAACGCACGTCTGCGTCGGCCGGAAGGTGTCCTCGAAGCTGGCCGAGTACTGGTCCGCGGCGGCGGCCGGCACCAATATGCCCGTGCTGACGGGGGCGTAGGCCATGGCGTCTCGACGCGAGCTGCTGTATCGCGTGCGGCTGAGCTCACGTCGCTCTCCTCACAACGCAGAGCACTAGCGCGGCTCAAACGCAGCCCGCGCTCGCACGCTGTGTCTCGCAAGGTCTAGCTTGGCCGACGACGCGGTGGTGTCTCGTGTGCCGGCGCGACGAGCTCGTATGTTTGAGCCGCTGTGATCTCCGAGGCAGAGGCGCTACGCCGCATCCACTAGCCTCATATGCCTCTGCCAGCCTCTTGGCGCGTCCGCTACCGCATCTTGGACGCGTGGACGGCTCGAAACCCGAGAAACCGCGGCGCTCTCTTTGCGGCCAAAGCTGAGACACCAAGCTAAGCAACAGGGCAAAAACACACGCACGCACGTCGGCCCGCACAGCTGGAGACGCGCGCTACGTTGCTCCATCGCGCCGCTACAGCTGAGAAGCGACAGCGAGCCCCCCTTGAGCTACACACTCGCGCCGCAAGCACACACCAGCCCTGTGGATCCACCATGTCCTCCGGCAAGACCTTCAAGGCGACGGCGACGCCGAGCCTCACCTTATTGCTAAACCCGCTCGCCTGGTTTATTTGGCTCCTGGATTTCGCCGTGTGGTTATTAATGTTCGGCTGGGTCAAGACGCTCAAGTTCCACCTCCAGCCGGCCTACTCGGTGGAAGTGGGCGAGGCCACCCGAAGACATAGAGACGCAGTCGACAAATTAAGCACGTCGCCCGTGCCGGACGGCGAGGGCGGCGGCGCCGTTTTGACGACGCCCAAATTGTTCGCGTGGGCCGCCGCCAAATATGGCAACGAGAAGGCCATGGGCACGCGCACGTACCTCGGAGAATACAAGGAAGAAAAGTGGCGATTTCCCAAAAAAAAGTTCGGGGCGACGACGTGGCTGTCTTTCCGGGAGCTCAAGGCGCGCGCGGACGCGTTCGGCGCCGCGCTCGTGAGTGCGGAGATCGGCATGAAGCCCGTGCCGCGCGAGAAGCACGTGGAAGACCTGACGGGGCCCCACACTTTGTTATTATTCGAGGACACGTGTGCTGACTGGATGACGTGTGCGTTGGGAGCTTTATCGCAATCGCTAGTGGTGGCTACTTCGTACGCCACTCTGGGCATCGATTCCGTCGGAAGTGCCATTCGAGAGTCCTCCGTGACGACCGTCGTGACCAACCGGCGGAAGGTCCAGGACGTGGCTAAACTGAAGAGTACCTGCAAAACCCTAAAAACCATCATCTACACGGAGTTCCACGTGCAGCCGGAGATCTTGGGTTCTCCTATTAGTGTTCCGGGGAAGCTGCAGGCCAAGTCCTTAGCTTCCTGTTACTTAGCGAAGCCGACTAAAACAACACATGAGCCGACGCCCGACCAGGTCGCGGTTATCATGTACACGTCTGGCAGTACCGGCCAGCCCAAAGGTGTATTATTAAAGCACGAGGCCGTGTTAGCTTCCATCGCCGGGCTCATGGACGTGCTAGGCAAGGCGGCGACCACCGGCGACTGCTACCTGGGCTACTTGCCCCAGTCGCACATCTTGGAGTTCTGCGCGGAGCTCACGTGCTTGGCTCTGGGCATGCACATCGGCTACGCCGATCCTAGAACGCTCACGTCCACAGGAGCCGTGCGCGAGCGCCCGGACGGCTCGATCAACCAGAAGCCCGAGTGGCCCGATCCCCCGGGCGCCATCCAGGAATTCCGGCCAACCTTCATGGCCGGCGTGCCCAAGGTCTGGGACATCCTCAAGAAGGCCATGGAGGACAAGGTCGCCGAGATGTCTCCGTTAAAGAAATTTATTTTTAACGTCGCTTACGTCGGGAGAGCGTGTGCGCTGCGGCAGCATAGAGATGCGCCTCTCTTAAAGGCCTTAGTGTTCAAGAAATTAGCGAAGATGCTCGGCGGGAAATTGAAGGCGACGATTTCCGGCGGCGGCGCGATTTCTTCGGAAGTGCAAACTTTCGCGCGCGTGGCGTTCTGTGCTCCCGCGGTCCAAGGCTATGCACTAACGGAGACTTGTTGTTCTGCTACCGTGCAGCCCGTGGATGATGGCAATGTAGATGGCGTGGCCGGCGCTCCCTTAACCTCCATTGAAATTAGACTGGAGTCCTGTGCTATTACCGATCGGGACTCCAAGCCTTATTTAAGTACGGACACGTCCCATCTGGGCCAGACGTGCTGCGGGCGAGGCGAGGTGCAGATGAAAGGAACACCGGTGACCGCGGGCTATTTTAAGCAACCTGAAAAAACGGCGGAGGTCTTTACAAGTGATGGGTGGTTTCGAAGTGGGGACGTGGGCGTGTGGCGCCCCGACGGGCAACTGCAGATCGTGGATCGCCTGAAGAACCTCATTAAGTTGAAGGGCGGGGAATACGTCGCGATCGAGTCCATGGAGAAGGAGTACTCTACTTCTTCTTATGTCAGTGGCGTGAGCGGCGGCCTCATGTGCTATGGCGACAGCGACATGGACCGGCCCGTGGCCTTCGTCTGCGCGGACGAGAAGAAGTGCTCCGCGTGGGCCGATGCCAACGACGTGGCTTACAAGACCTTCGCGGAGTTATGCACGACGCCGGAGATGAACAGGGAGGTCTTGGCTTCACTAGTGAAGGCGGGCAAGAGCGGCAAGCTCGGGGCGAACGAGATCCTCACGGGCATTTTATTGCTGCCGGGCACGGGGGAAAAGGAGCGCCAGCCCCCGCGCTTCGAGGACCCCTGGACGCCCGAGAACGGGTCCTTGACGGCCTCGAACAAGCTCCAGCGCCGCATCATCAAAAAAGTTTACGGGGACGACTCGGGCAAGTTCGAGGCCCTCAAGGCCAAGGGCATCAGATAAGTTTGATGGCGGGCGCCCCCCCCCATGCGCCAGTAAGCTTGGTCTTCTTAGGTCTTGGTTTCGATCAGGGGCGCGGCGCGATGTTCGTCGCGTCGCCGAAGAGGCGCGTCCGCTTCGCCGGCACCCAGTTTCCGGAGTGGCGCTTCCTTCCGCGGCCGCCGCCGATATAAATTTCTTCGAGGGGCCGAGAGGCGGGTGGCGCCGTCGAGGCGTGTGCGGTGGGCCGCTTCCACGTGAAGCGGACGCTTGGCGGCGAGGCGCGCGTACCGCTGCCGCCGCACCGCGGCCCGCTGAGCTCGTGCGCGTTCTTCGCGGCGATGATGACGTCGAGCTGCTGGAGGGCGACGTCGGTCGCGTCCATCGCGACGAGCGCGGTCTGCTCGATGTCCACGACTTCGCCGCCCCGCAAGCGCACGTCCCCCACCGGACCGCGCGCGGTCTCGTAAATTTGGTCGCCGGCCGGCCGCGGCGGCGGTAAAGAGACCACTTCTCCTGCCACCTGCGGCACGGTCACCTCTGCGGGTTTCTTCTGCCACTTATTCAGCTCGGACTGGGTGGCCTTTTTGGTGCGCGCGGCCGGCGGCGCAGGCGGCGCGAAGCTATTACTCGGCCAAAAGTGCGCTGGACATTGGAACGGTTTCTTCAAAGCTCGGGGGTCGTCCTCCGGGAGGCGCTGCCGCGGGTCCGGGCACGAGGCCCCGCCCACGCACGCGGCTAGAGCTTCTTCTAACAACGGTCCGCTCAGCTCGAAGGCCGGCGTCGGTGCATCGATGGCCCAGAGCCCGACCTCCTCGGCCACGAAGCACTCGTAGCGCCGCCGCAGGGACGCGTTCCAGTGAAGCTTGACCGCGTGGTCGGTTCTCCCGGGCAGCATGCGCGAGATCTCGGCCCAGCGGTTGCCGCGCTTGTGGTGCTCGACCAATATCGTTCGGTCCTCGTCCACGGTGAAGGGTTCCTTGGGTATGGTCGGGTCGAGATGGTTGTGCCACCGATTCCTCGTCGTGAACGTGGCCTCGTCGAGCCGCCGGCTGGCGTTCGCTCGCATCGCGCCGAGCGACTCGTCGTCGGAGTCGTCGTCGAAGTCCTCGGCCGGCGCGGCGGCTGCCGTGCGGCAGCGGTCCTCGGCCTCGTCGTCGGTCGCCTCGGCCTCCGGCGCGTCTTCCCAGAAGCGGTCGCCCAGGCGCGGCTCCGGCGCGTCCCGGCGGTGGCGCGCCGCTTCCTGGGCTTCGGCCTCGACCTCCTTATTTTTTTCGTCGGTCGCGTCTCCGGCCAGCATTGTTGCTAGGAGGTCGGAGTTTGCTTTTCGCCGGTGTGACTGTCTTTAGTCGCCCAGTGGCCGAGCCGCAAAACATGCACTTCGATGCGGTATCGGCAGACGCGCAGGCCTGCGAGGACGTATCTCCCTCGCCGCCGCTCTACGCCGTGCGAGCTTGGATTCCTCTGCACGTCGTCGACGCCGCGCCGCTCCTCCTCGCGAACAGCACGTGGCTCTACGCCGACGCGTGTCCGCGGCGCGCGTCGTCCCCTTTTGCGGCGCCTCGAGCCCAACGGCAATAATCTTCTCCGCCGCCGAGTTTGCGGCGGATTGCGACCGCCACGCGGAGGGATGCGCCTACTTCCACACGCTCGGCATGGAACCCGGCGAGCTGGTGTATTTCAGGAATGGTGACGTAATACACGGCACTGCGGCCGTCGGCGACCCGAAGGCGACGCGCGTTGCGCTCGCCATCGACTGCGAGGTGCCCAATCCATCGCGAACCCATAAGTGGAGTAACTTCAGAACACTCCTAAACGGCATCGATACAAAAAATATAGAAGAAAGGCCCTAGTTACAACGCCCCCCCAAACACGGAGCTACATGCTCACGACGACCGTCGCCGCCCGGACCATGCGGTCCCCGACCTTCAGGCCGTACTGGAAGACCTTCTTGACGTGGTCCGGCTCCATGTCCTCGTCGAAGTCCGTCATGGCCGCCTCGTGGATCGAGGGGTCGAAGGGCACGCCCACTTCGTTAATTTTCTCCGCGCCCAATGCGACGAAGGCCTCGTCGAACGCGTCCGCGACCGGGCCGGTATACCGCTCCACGACGGCCTGGACGCCCGGCGACGCGTCGGCCTTCATCTTCTGCGCGGTGACGGCCCGGTCGAAGTTGTCGATGGGCCCTAATAACTGGTATAGGACGCCCGCCCGTTCCACGGCCTCCGCCCGCGTGCGCGCCTCCTGCGTGCGCTTTTTTACCGCATTGAACTCGGCCTTCATCTTCTCGATCTGCGAGCCCCACTCCTCCCACTCCTCGGCCTTCTTGGCCTCGGCGCTCGCGATGTCCTTGTCCAATTGCTTCAGTTCATTTTGCAAGACGCCGACCTTCTTCTTGAGGAAGACCGGGCTATTGGTGATGTCGTCGCCGTCGCTCGCTTCCGCTTGCGTCTTCTTCTGCCAGGGGAAGCGCACCTGGCGGTCGACGAGGCGCGCCTTCGTGCGCAGCGGCGGCGCGAAGGCCGCGGCGCAGGCGAGGAGGGCGAGGAGCTGTGGCCTCGGCATCGCGCTGGTTTCACCGGCGGCGCGGCTGCACCACACGGACGAGGTCTATGGTATGAGTGGCTGCCTGCAAACCCTGAGGTCCAGGAGCACTGCCTTCACTTTGCGGTCCTGGAACCGCGAACCCGCACGATATTGAGACGGGTTCTACGTGCGGGTTTACGCACGCTCTTAGTTTAGTTGTGACTCCCTACCGCGCCAGCCGTGCACCAACAGAGCGTGCGCACCCTGGTCTACACCCCTATTATCCTGCGGCGCAGCGAGCATCCATTTTCCCTCTCGCGCAATAGACGTGCTGGTCAAAGCACCAAGAGGAGGACAATGCTGGAAAGGAGGCCACTACTGCTCGGGCTGCTGGTCGCACACGCGGAGGCCTGGCTCGGCCCCCGGACGCAGCGTGTGCACGCGCTTAAACCCAGCAAACTCCAGGCGGTGGTCCTCGAGCTGGACGTCGAAGCGGACGGGGCCTTCGCCTACGCGGCCGAGATTCGCGAGCACGCGCCGAGCCTCTTCGAGCGCCTGCGCGACACGAGTCCAGAAGAGACGCTAGAAATGCTGGCGTACGCCGAGCAGCTCCAGAACGCGACGACGTACCTAAGGCCCTCGGCCCGGCGGGCGGTGCGCTACGCGTTGGAAGTTGCTTGTTTAGCCCATCGGGGCCAGAAGCGTAGAAGTGGCCTGCCGTACGTCACCCATCCCGTGGCCGTAGCAGCGATCTTGGCGGAGACGCACATGGACCGGGACGCTGTGGTGAGTGGCTTACTCCACGACACGGTCGAGGACACGGACATGACCTTTTTAGAGATCCAGAACATGTTCGGGAAAGATGTAAGAGGTATTGTGGAGGGAGAAACGAAGGTGTCGAAATTACCAAAACGAGCGCGGAAGCTGAATATTCCGGATGGAGACGCGGAAAGGGAACAGGTGGAGAACATGCGCAGCATGTTCGTGGCCATGGCCGGGGACTGGCGCGTTGTGGTTGTTAAATTAGCTGATAGATTACACAACATGCGCACTTTGGAATATATGCCGCCCCAAAAAAGAACTAGAATAGCGCGGGAGACGCTGGAGATCTTCGCGCCCTTGGCGCACCGCCTCGGGATCTGGACCTACAAAACGGAGCTCGAGGACGCCGCGTTCAAGCATTTATATCCGGGCGAGTATTTGGCGCTCGACACGGCCATCAAGGGCCGGCGCAAACGGTGCGACGCCGCTCTTGAGAGTTGCAGGCAGCAGCTGCAGGAGATGCTATACGGGGATGAATTAGTACGAGGTCGAGCGCGGCGCATCCGCGTGGAAGGGAGGACCAAGTCGGCGTACTCTACATGGAAGAAGATGAAGCGGCGGCAGTGCGGCTTGGAGCGCGTAGACGACTTGGTGGCGTTGCGGGTCATTTTAGAAGCGGAAGATAGTACGACGGACGACGACACGGCCCTGTGTTATCATGTCCTGGGCAAGGTCCACGGGCGGTGGACGCCGCTACCGCGGACCTTAAAGGACTACGTCTCGTCCCCGAAGCCGAACGGCTACCGAAGTCTCCACACGACTATTTTAGTGGGTTCGCAACCGTTGGAAGTCCAAATCCGCACGGACGAGATGCACCGCGTCGCGGAATTAGGCGCCGCGGCGCACTGGTCCTACAAAGATGATAGTGAAGCCGTCGACTCGGCCCTGCCGTGGCTCCAGATCATTGGGGAGTGGGAGGCCCAGGTCGACTCGGCCTCTGTTTTTATGGAATTAGTGCGGAACGAGCTGCTCGGGAGCCGGGTCTTCGTCTTCGCGCCGCAGGGGCGCATCCTAAATCTGGCGAAAGGAGCTACACTTAATGATGCCGTCGCGCACGTCATCCAGGGCGGCGACTGGGGCATCGACGCGGACGGCGGCGCGCTGGTGAACGACGTCACGGAGCCGGCCGATTATACATTACGGAACGGGGACATGATCTCCTTTTCCTCGGTCGAGGACTCGTCGGCCTTCGAAGCGGCAACTTTAAAATCCTCCCCGTCGCGGGAACCGTGGCAGCTCTGCGCGGTCTGCCGGCCCTTGCCCGGGGACACCGTGCACGGCGTCGCGGCGCAGCATTCGTCGCGGGGCACTGTGCATCGAGCGAGCTGCGAGTGCGAAGTTTTGAGGCGGGAGCTGGAGCGGCCGGGCGCCCGGTTCGTCGATGGGGCCGCCTTGGCCATGAACGACGACGATTATGATGCCGTTAGACGGGCGTTGGGGCCCTCGTCCAAAGTCAAGGACGTCGTGACGGGGGAAGTCCTAGGGTACGAGACCACACTGGTCGTGTTTGGAAGGGACCGGAGGCAGATCCTGCTGGACGTCTCGCAGGCCGTGTCCATGGTCAACACGTTGGATGTCATGAGCGAGACGCGGGCGCCGGGCGGCCAGGCGGCGTTCCAGTACACGGTGCACGTGGACGACCTGGACCATTTGCAGCGGGTCTTCGACGCGATCCGGGACGTGCCCGACGTCGTGCGCGTCGTGCGGGGCTCCATGCAGTTGTTGAAGCGCAAGGGCACGCACGCCTTCTGGGCCATGGCGCTCCCGGCCAACGACGAGAGCCCGCCGTCCGCGCCGCCGCTGTAAGTTGTTGTACATACTGGTCTTATTGATGGCATCGGGGGGGGGGGGGTAACGCCCTCGCCCGTCTTTACGCGTCTCTTGCTGTAATGTCCCAAAGCGCGCACGGGTTTTGCGCACAGCATCCGTATTGGTTTTGCCGCTAAATTTGCTCGCATGGACCCAGGCGTGCGAACCCGATTTGCGTCGGTACGGGTTTTACACCCAGGTCTTTGTCTTTGACCTGTAACTTGTAAGGGGATGGATGCAGCTCGGAGAGATACGTCGATTTCCGGTCTCAGAATATACCGACTACGATTCGTGCTGGGAGCCCTGCGCAGTATCATAGTACCCAGACCCTTCCGTAGTACCCACGTGGGTACCGCGCGGGTACTACGCACTGTCCCTGCCCTCTAGATAGACAAACGTAGCGGGCGCGAGTAAAGAGATGTGCTCTAGGTTTTAGATTCACGTGTGTGTGTGTGTGACCACTTATTGTGACTGACTAGCCCCACTAGTACGGACCCCGCTGGGAATAATCGGCCCGAGCATTCAGGCCGGAAACCCGTTTTATGTGCAGTTTCCAAAAAAAATAATTTTCATCCGCGCGCACGGTTGCGTGATAGAATCCGCAGCGAACCCGTCGGGCAGCCTCCATCTGCGAATTTTTGTCGGTTTGGGGCAACAAGAGAGCCTCCGGGAGTGAGCCTAAGCAGTGCAGATTGGACTGCATCGCACAGACAAACTCGTAGTGATACCCGGACGACAATGGCGTCGGACAACGGCGGCCGCCTGTTCCGCCTCATGGTCTGCGCACCGATGCCGCTCGGCACGAGCTGGACGCGGGCCGAGTACAGACGCTACCTAATGGGTTTGGGCATCCGACCGGTGCCGTCCGTGAACGACATCGGTGCCTTACTGGAATCGTACGCCGCGACGCGCTGCGGCGTGCATCGCGGCCAGGAACGAGCTACTGGTGCTGCGACCTACGGTACAAACGCGCACAAAGCGAGGGAGGTCCTGGCGTCCGGCCGGCCGCTGCGACCGCCGCCGAAGCGCCGGCTGCCGCGGCGGCGCCAGCCGACCTTTCAGACTGTCCCACCGATCGCTCTGTTATTAACGAACGACGCCGACGCGGATCCTCTCCTAACGGGCGCATCGCTCAGCGTGCGCGCGGCCTACGAGGCGGGCTACGCCGGGGTGCGTTCCGCGCCCGCACCTCCGACCGCCGTGGTTGCCGCGGGACCGCCGTGGTCGCCGCGGGGCAAGGCCCCAAACTCGCCGCAGCGGTTTCAGCAAATCGCGGCGGCGCCGCCGCCGCGGTCGCCCAAACGCATCGAGGCCGCCGCTTCCAGGGTCGTCGACGAGATCGCTGCGCCGCGGCGGTCGCCGCTACGCATCGAAGCCGCCGCTTCTAAGGTCGTCGACGAGACGCGGGAGGAAGCGCACCAAGCTCGCCTCGAGGCGGCACGGCTACAGGTGGAGACGGCGCGTTTACAAGCGGAGCTGACGCGTAGAGATAGCGAGGCCCAGCGCTTCCAGCGCGAGCTCGCGGCACGTGATCGCACGGCGGCCCGGCGCGAGGTGGAATCAACAAGGGCGCAAGCGACGGAGAACGAGACGGCGCGTCTCCAAGCGGAGCTGGCGCGACGCGACGCCGAGGCCCAGCGCCTCCAGCGCGAGCTCGCGGCACGTGATAGCCTGGCGTCGCGGCGTGAGGTGGAGTTGCAGCACGCGCTCGCAAAGCGGGCGACGGACTTCGAAGGGCCAGAAAAGCTCTTCGCCGACGAAAGCTCGCGCCAGTACCAGCTTTTGGAAAGGGAACTCGCGGACACGCGCCGGGCGCACGCCGCGGCCGTGGACGAGAAGAACGAGCACGCCGCACAAAGCGCGGCGCACGAGGCCCGGCTCGCGGACGCCCAAGCCCAGTTGGTCGACACGTCCTTGAAACACGCGGAACTAGCGCATGCTTGTGACGAATTAAGACTACAGGGACGGAAGCAGGCGTCAAGTCGCGAACATGCGCTCAACGAGCGACTCGACGCGGTGCGGTCCGAGCTGGAAGCGGAGCGGGCCAAGCCCGCGCCGCAGTCTCCAGACGCGCGAAATGCCAAGGACCTCCAGAAGCGCGTCAAAAGTCTCGAGCGGCGTCTCCGGAAGGAGCAAGAGGTGTCGGCGCACGCGGTCGCGGTCCTGGAACACGCGGAAGCGGCGCCGCCGGAGAACGCGCAGCGCCTCGCCGCGCTCGAGGCGTCCATCGCCACGACGCTCGAGGCGATCGACAGCGGCGACGACTCCGACGAGCTGCTCGAGGCGAAGCAGCATTTGGCGGACCTGCATGGCCTGGAACAGGACTTACGGGAGCGGGCGACGGCGAAGCGCCCTGCTCCGTCCGGCTCGTCGTCCGACGAGGCGGAACCGCCGCCGCCCCGGCGGGCGACGCCGCTCGATCGATCGCTCGGTCGCGCCCAACCGCTCGCCGGGGCAACGGCCGCGCGCCAACCGATCGACGCCGCGCACCAGTCGCCGCGGCTCGCGCCGTCGGACGACGACGACGAGGGCTGGCCCGTGCCGCCGACGGCGTCCGACGACGGCGGCCGCGGCCCGGCCTACTCCTTTGACGTCGACGAGCCGGCGCCGCCGCCCTCCCGCGCCAATACCGGCGCCCGGCCGACCGAAGCGCCCACGCCTGCAGCGGCCTCCGGCTCGGAAGCGCCGGCGCCCGCGCCCTCGGCGTCCCGAGATTCCGCGCCCGCCCGTGCTGTGCCCGAGGACGACGATGACAGCGACGACAGCGGCGACGCGTGGCCGGCAGCTGGCGAGGACCCCGCACCACCTGGCGGTGTGGGCTACGGCCGGGACGACACCGCGGAGGGGGTCGTGGGCATTACGGCGCCCACCGGCGGCGACGAGTCGGACAGCGGCGACGACTGGGGCGCGCCCTCGCGGGAGGCGTCGTCGTCCACGGCGCCCGTCCGGGAAGAGGGCCCCGTCCATTGCATCGACGACTGGGACGAGGAGGAGGCGCCCGCCCCTGCGCGGCCGTCGCCGCTCGACGCCGCCGTCGCGGCCCGAAGGGCGGTCATCGAGGCCGACACCTCGGACAGCAGCGAGGGGTGGCCGTCCCCGACCGCCAAGGCGCCGCCGACGGCCGCCGACGACATGTCTCAGGGGTCCGACGACTCGGATATCGAGTCGGCCCTGGGTAATGACGCGTTGCCACCGTACGACGACGACTTCGAGGACGGTGAGTCGGACGATAGCAACTGGGGGGGGAAGTAATCAGTAAATGCCTCGCGGGTTTTTCAGCCGGTCCTCATCCATCGGCTCAGACACAGCCTGCTGCTGGAGCAGCCTGACGCATATAAATATGATCCTCGCGCAATGCGCCTCCTGCGCTGTCCCGCTCCCGCACCCGGCCAAGCAATGCAGCAGCATTGGAAAGAGGGCGGCCACGGCAAGCTCTGCAAAAAGATAAAAAAAGGCGGTGGCGCGGAGCAGTATAACGCGGAAAAAAATTACAAGGAGGCCGTCGCTGTCGCGGTCGAGAAATGCGCGGACGACACGAAGGGCCACACGTGCTACATCTGCACGGAGGCCGTTCACTGGAAGACGAAGGAAGGCCTCGTGCGCGGGTGCGCGTGCCGCGGGACGGCGGGTGTCGCACACGTGTCGTGCTTGGCGGAGCAGGCGAAGATTTTAGTCGCTGAGGCGGAGAACAACAATTTGGGAATGGAGAAGTTGTTCGTGAGGTGGTATTCGTGCAGCCTGTGCGAACAGTCATACCACGGCGTTGTGAAGTGCGCACTTGGCTGGGCGTGCTGGAAGACGTACGTGGCCCGACCGGAGGAGGATGAGCTTCGGCGCAACGCGATGCAGTACCTCGGCAATGGATTTAATGAAGTGGGCAAACACGAAGAGCGCAGGCCGAGTTGGCTTATGAACAGCGTACGGATGTCCATGAAACGGACATTTTATTAACACTAGGCAACATAGCCGCTTGTTACACCCTGCTCGATCGACCCGAGGCAGCCTTAGACTTGGGACGCAAGATCTATGCCCGGAAATGTGCTTTGTCTCACTTGTTGGATACTGAATCAATTTTCATCACGGCCGCCAACCTCGCAAACCAGCTCAATGCGCTTGGGCGTTTCGGCGAATGTAAATCATTCGCCGTGGAGAGAATTACCGATGCTATGCGTGCCCTTGGGCCGGAACATGGCCTGACGATGACTATTCAAAATATTTACGCGAATGCGCTTTGCAACTGCCCGGACGCTACTCTACGCGACATGCAGCTCGCTGTCGTAACGATGGAGGGGTGCGTGCAGACCTCCAACCGCGTGATGGGCAAAACCCACCCGCGAACATTGGAGAGCGAGCGGTTTCTTGATTTCGCTCGAATGAAGCTCGCCGCCGAGGAGGCGCGCACAGGCCTCGCAGCGTTATAGGGAGTAAGTCAGAAGTATCTTACACCGGCGGCGGCATCTCCTGGTGCCCGTGCCCCTCGCTCATCTCCTGGCCCATCGCGGCCGCCATCGTGACATTCATCGCGTGCTCGAAGCGCTTCTCCGGCTCGACGTCGGTCGGCGCGTCGTCGGTGACCTCGGCCCGCGCCGCGTGCAGCGCGCCGGCGAAGAGCTTCAAAGCGGCCGCGCGCCGCCGCCGCGCATCGACATCGACGGCCTCGTCCGCCAAAACGCGATGTACCACTTTCCGCAACGTCTCGTAGACATCCACGAGCGAAACACGTAGCATGGCGTCCAGGAACACGGGCATCTTCGCCTTCATCTCATCCTCGGGCGACAGAGGTGTAGCCGCGACCCGCTTCGGGTGGTCCGCCGGGAGCGGCGCCTTCACCAAGAGCAACGCGTCGACGATGTGGGCCTTCTCCACGGCCATGGACACGTCCACGTCCGCGTCCCGCGCGAGCTTCTTCAGCTGCCCGACGCTCAAGTCTAATAAATCCTCCCGCGCCGCGGGTTCCGGTTCTACAGGGCCACGACTTCGATGGGCCTTCTCACTCGCATCGGCCAGTTGCTTCGCCGCGTACAACCCGCGCGCGCCCGCTCTGGCTGCCGAGGCGTAGGCCGCGTTTTTAAAAGCATCTAATTTTGCCGCGGGAATGATGCTGCCCAACCCCAACGGCGTGTCCCGCGCGCCGAGCCACTCGTCGGCGCCGCAGGCGTAGCCCCGCGCCAACGCCAGCACCAACGCACCGCGCGTCAGGCCCTCCCGGTCCGCCACCGCCAGGTCGTGGGCTTCGTTCAAAGCCCACGCGCCGAACGTGCTCTCGTCGCCGTCCACGTACGACTGTAGAGACGCGGCCAGCGTCGTCGCCAGCGCGACCTCCCGCCCTCTTTGTTTCACGGTCCCGTGGCTCCGCACCTCGGCCAGCCCGAGCCCGATGGCCTTGCTCATGTCGTCGTCGACCGGCTGGTCCGCCGACGGCTGCGCGCGCATGGCCCGGGCGGCCGCGTCGGCCGCGCCGCCTCTTTTTGTTAATGTGGCGGAGATCTGCGCCAGCGCCAACTCCCCCACAAAGGGTTCGAAGAGCTGCGAGCCGAACAACGCGCCGAAGAAGACGGCCGGGTCGTACTGGAAGCCGACGTCATTGGTCGCTTTTGCGCCGTCGCGGTCGTACGCGGCCCGCAATTGCGGATCGCTCAAGACCTGGTAGGCGTGGCTGAGGGCTTGGAAGGCCGAGGCGGCGTCGGGGTCGTCGCCGCACTTGTCCGGGTGGCAGTTCCGGGCCTGCTTGTAGTAGGCCTTTTTAATCTGGGCGCCGCTGGCGTCGCTGGCGATCTGCAGCAAGTCGTAGTACTCTAAGGAGGCGACTTTTCTAGATGGTCTCCGAGATGGTGTCCCACCCGAAGTAGTGGTCGACGACGACCCCATCAATAACGCCGTCGGCACTTCGATGCCCTCGGCCTCGGCCTCCGCTCTGACTTTCGCGGCTTCCTCGGCTAGGATGTAGCGCTGCTTGTCCCGCCATTCCCTATCATCTGAATCCCAGACCTGGTCGCCGGTGACGCAATGGTACACCGCGCTGGGCGTGTTCCAGGCGCCGCGCACGACCTGGACCAGGCCCACGATCGCGCCCGCCAGCGGGAGGAGGACCGCGCCCGCGATGCCGGCGCCGACGCCCGCCGCGACCGTGCCGAGTCGCGCCATCGTCGACTGCTGCGGCTGCCGCGGCGGCGGGTCGTCTTCATTGTTCTGGTTGTAGGCCGCGGCCGCGGGGGCCGCTATTAACACAGCCACGCCGAGCGCCAGGGCCTTGCCGACGCTCTTGACCGCCGACGCCGCGCCGGCGCACACGTCGCGCGGCCGGCGCGTGGAGAAGATCTGGCCCACGATGGCGTTGAGCATCTCGGCGCTCTGCGCCTCCGGACTGTTCGGGTCGCGCGCCGGCGCCGACGCCTCGGCGCCGCGCGTGGCGTCGGCCGGGGGCGACGCAGGCGACGCCATGGGCCGGCGGCGGCGGGGCTCCGTCGTGCCAATTGCTGTGAAGGAGTCGGACGTGTGTGGGCACGCTGGGCACCCTTGGCTGTAGCGCGGCTTGTTAATAATGATTTTTTGGCCAGCAAAACCCGTAGTAAAAACCCGGTAGACGGGTTTTGCGCGAATTTTTTTCTCAGCAGTTAATTGGCCTGACTGGCCTTCCAAGCCGGCAGCGCACTGTCACAATGGCTGCGGTAGCGCGTGACTGGAATCCATGGGGAGCATCACTGCCGGAATCCGTCCAGTACATTGTGTTCGACTTCCTCGTCCCTAAAAGGCGCACGTACGACGCGCGGGGACGGCGCCTGCTGCGCGACACGATGGACTCTCAGTCGGAGACGCTGTGCGACGAACGTGTCGAATCGAGCCCGCTCTGGGGCCTCAGGCTGCGGCCGGCAGTCGCCCAGTGCTGTGCCGCTCGCGCGACGGGCAAGGCGTTCTACGCGGGGTACACAAAGGTCGCGGTGGCGCGCGCCGCGGCGCTCCTGGCGACCGGCGACTACGTAGCGGCGCTCACGGTCCTGGGGTCGCTGGCCAACATCGGAAGCGACGACGGCCACCGCCCGTTCTCGTCCGTCGGCAGCGCGATGAGCGACGCGACGCGCGCGGCGGTCCTCGCGACGGTCGCGGGGGCGCGGCTCGCCGTGCGCGGGCGCGACCCGAAGGCGCGGTTGCCGGCGGCCCGGGCGCTCGACGAAGCTAGAGCTGCGGTGCGGCTGGCGCCCTCATTGGGTCCCGCGCATCGGACGCTGGGTCTCGCGCTGGCGACGTTTCAGCGCCACACCGAATCGGCGGTGGCGCTTGATGCCGCGCTCGCCGACCCAATGGTAGCGGCGGGCGCCGGCGCCGCCGCGCTCGTCGCCGACGCGGCGGCGCAGCGCGCTCTGGCGGCGGGATCTGCTGAGCGGCAGGTCACCCTTCTGCCCTCGGGACCGTGGGTCGAGGGGGCCTTTGGCGCGTCGCGCGTCGTTGCGTTGCGCGGCGACGCGGGGTTACAGGACCTCTTGGCCGGCGTCGACGAATCTCATCGGCTCCGGCTCATCGATGCGGAGGGCCGCGCGCTCCACCGCGAGTGGACGCCGTCGATGGCCGGCGTCGCCGACGGCGCGACTTTGTTGGTCGCGGAGAACGACCGGCGCTCGCTGCGCCAGCGGCGACCGGACACGTACCAGACGCCGGCCGAAACTGA
>Ga0114994_10001582_pt1 | contig 16452 bp, 9 predicted proteins | sample ArcticOcean_MG_C_9_FD_87043 | JGI IMG/M metagenome (GOLD analysis project Ga0114994, IMG submission 87043) | Marine microbial communities from western Arctic Ocean - ArcticOcean_MG_CB2_152 | ecosystem: Environmental > Aquatic > Marine > Oceanic | place: Arctic Ocean: Canada Basin | collected...
GAAGGAACTCAAATCCTTAAAAATCTATTAAATACAGATGGGATGATGATTACCGATGCACAAACTCATTTAGGAACTTATGGGGCTGCTGTTTCTAATATACCCGGTATTCAGCAATTTTTCTACTGAGGTAGAACCTTGAACCCATTTCAATTTTTTGCATAATTATTTTGATTTTGAATCATCAGCTCATTCTCTTTGAGAATGATGAATAACTTGTATGACCAGATGTATTAGATTCAGTAACTCTTTGCCCTAATGTACTTTTGAGGTTAGAAGATACCTACTAATTTCCACGGCCATCCGTTTATGTTATATTGTTTAATTTTAATGATTCTAACTTTTATGAATAAAAGAAAATTTGTGAATGATACTAAAGTACTCAGTTGATACAATAAAACAAAAATCTACAATCTTTTGATAAGTGATTAATCGACGTAGGTCTACTTAGGTGGTTGTAGTGAGAACAGGATCAAAAAATAAAACAAGCAATAGTGGGAAAAAACAAACACTATCGGCACTAATTTTAGTTTCAATAATGATATTTAGTACTCAAATGTACACATTTCAAAATTTTGATACCGATCAAAATCTTTCTGAGAGGGAAATATCGCCTAATAAAACAACCATTCAACAGTCATCAGAGAATTCTGATGAACCAAACGGTCAACAATCTCAATCACAGGAATTTAACCCATTCAATCACCCAATTTTTTCTAATCCCTCTTATCATGATCCAGCATCATACTATGGTAAAGTTTCTGATATATCTGCTCTAACTGCATTCCCTGGATATGAGTTTTATTTAGAAGAAACAAATACAGATGATCATGACAACGACGGAATAGATGATCTAAATGATTTAGACGATGATAATGACGGCTTGAACGATCTTATCGAAAGGTTTGACGGTTGTTTCGGGACCCATCCATTTGATCATGATAACGACGGCTTACAGGATGACGTTGATTGGGATGACGATAATGATGGGATATTAGAAGGCCCAATTGATTATACACAAGGAAACGATCCAAAAAATGTCTCATCCGATAGATATATTTCAAGCACTACTATTCATCCATGGACTGGATTAGAAGTTGGTACTGCCTACTTAGTAGACCAAAATCCATTTGATCATGATAATGATGGAGTTCCTGATGAAGATATTGATGGATCCGGAAAAGGTACTTATGACGAAGATGATGACAATGATGCGCGTTTAGATCAATTTACATGGCCATGTGATTTTGATGGTGACGGAATACAAGACTATTTTGATATAGATGATGATAATGATGGCCTCATCGACTTATGGGATGAACACCCATGGGATTCTGATAAAACCGGTAATATCACAACTTCTGGAGTCAGCTGGGAAGCAGCTGTACTTTGGGCGTCTAATCAACAACATGAGATATCTATGACTGCACTGGGTCTTTCAGTTTCGGAACTAGAAATAGAAGCAGGAGACGCTGTCCGGTGGACAAACGACCACAGTGACGACCATCAGGTACTTGCTGGAGATGGATCTTTTGATAGTGGAACTATCGTACAAGGAGGAAGCTTCAGTCATACTTTTGACGGTGAAGGTGTTTGGACTTATTCTGATCCTTTGACCTTACTAGAAAGCTTTAGTGGCACAATAACTGTTAGAGGAGATTCTGGAAGGGCAATGCCAGATGTCTTTAATATAAACGCCGAAGTTTATGGTTCAGATACTTTTGATTTTGTTAAGAAAGAAAGTAGTATTTGGCATCCTCGCTTACAGGCCTTTTTTGAAATTGTGGATGGAGATCTTGACAATGACTCTCTCCCCAATTTTATTGATCCTGATAACGATAATGACGGTTTTCCTGATTCTTCAGACACCGATGATGATAATGACGGATTATTAGATATGTATGATGTAGATGATGATAATGACGGCATACCTGATACGTGTATCCAAGTTGATACAAATGGAGACGGTATAGGAGATTACCCTAATTCACAACCAATAGGCATACCTGGTATAGATTGTGAACTTGATTATGATAGAGATGCTGATGATGATATTTACAGGGCAATAGATTCTGATTATGATTTAGTATGGGATTGGAAAGATACTGATCTCGGGGCCGCCGTCCCTGCCGACAATCTACTAGGGAATCCAGGGGTAGATCCAAACGATTTACCTTATGATCTTGATAATGATGGAAAAGTAAATGAGGTCGACTCATTTATGAATTCTACAGATGATGAAGTACTAGCTTGGAACTGCCCTTCATTAGCAAATCCAAATCCACAATCTTCAGACGATAATTGTATTTTTATGCGGAAATCTTACACTGGTAATAATGATTGGGATGGCGATGGATTCAACAACTGGGTCGATGTAGATGATGATAACGATGGCGTTCTTGATTGGTTAGATATTGATGAAAATTGTGATTTAGACGATGATAATGATTTACACCTATTAAATGGTTCTAGATACAGAGATGATGGCCCTAATTCCATAGATACTGATATCGACGGAGATGGTATTGCAAATGATGAAGACTGGGATGATGATAACGATGGAATTTCTGATTTCTATGATCCTGATGATGGTAATTGCGGTGTTGTCGACAATGATGGTACTGACAATTTTAACGGTAATTCGTATTCTCATTCTGATGGAGATATAATAGATGGAAGTGAAGATTCAGCCCTCTACGCTGGAACCGGCACGCTCTTGTGGGATATGTTCTGGCATTTCAGCCCATTTGTTGGGGATACCCAAGGATTTATATTGCCATATAATGGATATGAAACTGGAACAGGTGCCGACTCATTAACAGTTACTCAACATGGGACAATTCCAGAAATATATTGGAATATAATGATGAAATGGAGCCCTTGGAATGGGAATAATTATTTCGACATTGATATGGATGGAGACTCATTAATCAATGGAATTGATGTTGATATGGATGGAGACGGACTTCCAGATTGGTGGGATCAAGATGAAGGTTCAGATGGAGTTCTTGATGTAAATGATCCTGCATTTGGTGGTTCTCTTGATGATGGGGAATGCGGACTTTCTTTATCTTTCTTAGTCAATCAGGCAACTGGTCCGGTAGCATGTGGACTTTCTTATGCATGGATGTATGGATTTCCTCTCTTAGGTGCAACACAGTCAAACGGCAATATCTACACTCTCCCTTATAGTAGTAGGCCGGATCCATTGCATGATGATGGGGAATATGATGGAAGTAATTCACAAGGTAATAATCAATGTTCAGATAAATGCTGGTGGTTCACTTTTGACCCAGGCAGTAATCCTACCCCTACTGCTGCTGTAACATATAATGATGTTAGAAATAATAGAGATTTGTATATAGCATATGTTGGATTAAATAAAGGGTTATTCCAGTGGACTGCGGATAGTAATGCTAACCTTTTCCCTGATGAAGTAGCTGATTTATTAAATGATGACGTAGATCCAGATAATGATTGCCCCGCGCCGATAGTAGGTAACTTAAATCCATCTTGTATGGCAAATGACACCGGTGATCTTGACGATGATTTTGATGGAGTATATGACCATTGGGATGTTGATGATGATAATGATGGTTTATGGGATTACTTTGAGGTAGATGTTGATGATGATTGGGATGATGATGATGAAACTAATGACGGCATTTATTATTTTATTGGAAGCAATTGTGAAGATAATGATGACGATGGATTAGATACTGACCCAGATAATGATGGCTGGTATCAGGCAGTATGGGACCAGGGTGTTTTAGGACAAGCTTTACTATTTCCAGAATATTACGATGTAGATAACGATAACGACGGTATTCCAGATGGAGAAGATCCAGACGATGATAATAATGGAATCTCCGATGCCGATCAGGAATTAATAGCGGAGTGTTTTTCAGGTGAAGAGCAAAGTGTTTGGGATCACGATAATGATGGAATACAAAACTGGGCAGATGATGACTGGGATGGCGATGGTATTCCTAACTCGATTGAATTAAACTTAACGAATGGCCTAATTTCTGCTTTTGATCATGACAATGATGGTTTACGCGATGATGTTGACGAAGATGATGACCAAGATGGTATGAAAGATGAAGATGAAGTTTTACTTTGGCCTACAAGGTTTGGTGCTGAATCTACAAACCCATGGGATCATGATGATTTCGGCAATGGATCAGCAATTGCAAACCCTCTTGATAATTTCACTGGCCCGGATTCAATTGATCAAGATGATGATGCTGATAATAGATCAGACAGTGATTTTGACCATATGGAAGAAGATTTTAATCCTGAGACATCAGATTGGGATTCAAATAATAATGGAATTTTAGATGCTGATGATAAAATCCCAAGTAGGATAACTTTGAACTCACCTTCAATTTTATGGCTTGATGCTTTTAATCCAGCTATTTTCTCAGGTCAAGTAAATCTTTTGGCCTCTAACGGTTCTTTCGTGCCAACGGCAAATATACCTGTTCAGATTCATATTGTTTGGACTAGAAATGGTACTACAGCCTTGGAGACAGTTGATGTTTTAACTGGTAATGATGGTAAATATGTAGTTGGACAATTTTTATTCCCAGAGGATATTTCTGTAGGACCTAATTCTACTTATTACGTATATGCTGAAGTTACTGAAATGTTCATACATGACAGCTCGGTTACCGAGCAAGTACCTGTAGAAGTAAGGGCAAATACTACTACTGGCTATAGTGCAGGAACGCAATTCCGTTCTGATGAGATGCCATTAAAAATTAGTCTAAAGACACATTATTCTGCTGATTATGATCGTGGAATTTTTGATAATAGAATTTCAAATGCACCTTTCTCTTTTACTGTCAGTGATAGTAAGAATTTATTTGGAAATGTCACTCATCCTACAGAATTTGATGGATATGGATATGGATATAGGGCCAGTAAAGATGGATGGGCCAATTTAAGATTCAATCAATCAAATGGGATAAACGGCGCTTGGGAACAAGTACAATACAATAGTGCATTGAATAATGGTGAAGGTACTTTACCTGGGGGATGGGAGGAGATACTGTGGAATAATTTTTCAAAGATACATGATGTTATCCGATCTCCATATGTGGAAGTTCCAACTAATGTCCCGACAGGGGATTACTTCTTTGTCGGTTCTGTAAACCCATCACTTGGATATGATTGGCCGTGGCCTTACTTAGAGGCATCAGATACTGATAGTTTTACAATACGTTCAATGAAGCGTATGTTTATTGAGGCTCAACTTATAACTCCTTCAATAAGGCCTGTTTACTTTTATGATGCCACCCAGTTCACTGGGTCTTCATTTGGAGCATGGAGGGCTTTATTTCATTCTCCTTCTCTTATTGACTCTGGTCTTGATTACTCAGAAGTTAGTATTGGCAAAGCATACCCTATTCTTTGGGATGGTCAACCATCAACTCTTGGATTAATTGCGGGTGGAGTACTTCTGGATAACAATAATCAACCTTTCATATCAGCCAATTATCTTGAAAATAATAGACATGTCCCTGATGGTTATTATTGGTCTACAAAGTTACAAAATGGGGCTTCATTTGATGTCCCTCCGTGTGGGGCTTCGGATCCAACAGATCCATCAAGTCCAATTAGGTGTGAAATTGTTCCAGAGATGTTTACTGGTGAAAAATGGTATGTAGAAGGGAAAGTATGGAATAGGACATTTGCACCTTGGGCAAACGATCCTCTTTCATTAGGGGTAGATGAAGATCGAAACGAAGTTTTTGCAGGATCTAGAGAAATTTTACGAGTGGGGAGGCCCAGTATGATAGACGGAGAAGCAAGATTTGAATTCAATGGCTCTTGGTATTCCTATTATCCAGCTGGAACATTTGGAATAAAAACTAGCTTCACAAATTCAGATTATTATTTCACTGGAAATCAATCACAAGTATTGGCCCCAGTAGGTAGTTTTGGTAATATTTCAGTAATAGGTACCACTGATTTCCAATTAACTGCAACACCTCGTTTGTACCGTGGTCAAAATGCTACAATTGAAGCACGTTTGATAGATAATGCATTCCAACCAGTACGTGAAATGCCAGTGAACTATACATGGTCTGCAGATGGCACAAGTGATGTTGTCATAACTGATAATAATGGTGTCTTCAAAGTTAATCTGACTATTGGCGAAGATCATGAACTTGGTAACTTTACTTTAGGATATACATATCTTGGCGACTCCATCAGAGAAGGAAACTCTGCTGAAATATCCCTTTGGGTTGTTTCTAGAACTTTTATAAACCTACAGAGCACAACTTCCAATTTACTATCAAGTGGAGATATTTGGGAATTTACAGCCCAAGTTACAGATGACAATAGGACTGCATTTGACAAGGATTTAGGTCAGGCATTATCTGGTTGTGAAGAATTAGGTGGTGAAGTTTCTATAATAATGGAAGGTATAGACTTTGAGGACAGGGTACATCGGCAAATTGTCGAGAAATTATGTCCAAATGCCGGCTCAATAAATCACCAAATAGTGTTGAACCCTCAATTACTGCGGGATGATCCCTTTTCATTCCTCCCAGATGGGTTCGGCCCGGTAAATGTAATTCTTAGATTTGAAGAAAATCTTCCTCATGAAGGCTGTGAACCATTAGCCGTAGAGATGCTTGCCGTATCTGGTGCATGGGATCCTTGTGTAATGATAGCAAATAATGACCACTTTAGGAAAGTCATGCAGTTCCAAGTAGATGGATTTAGCTTAATTGGCAGAACTGCATTAGCGGTCGAAGACCAGATAGTTTACACCTCCGAAATTGACCCTAATACTGGAATTGCAGTCGAAAAACCAATGATAGTTAACGGCCAACTTACGGATGAATTAGGCGGTTTGTTAGATAACAGAGCTATTCGAGTTACTTATGAAATGGATAATTCTGACAAAGGAATTGTTTCATGTATTCCAGGCATAACGGACTCTACTGGAAATTTTTCAATAATATGTCCAATTTCAGGAGTTCAAGCGGGCCAAGCAAAAGTAAGAGTTGAATTCAATTCATATGAAAATAATGATAGATATAGGTATGATAACCAATCTGTGACCAGATTTTTCCCAGTATTCTCTAATTCTTCATTGAGTATTTCAGAAATTGGACCATTTAGATCTGACTTCACACAATATGAATTTTCAAACGGTTCTAAATTTGATGTTTTGTACTTGAAAGAAGCATTCCATATAGATGCTACTTTAATCCAAACAAATGGTAATCCTATAGGGGGCAAGTGCCTAAATATATATTTAGATCCAGAAACAAACACTAGGCCTATGGCCACAGTAATTACTCAGGATGGTACTGGAGAAGTTGAATGGTATTCTGGAGATCCGGAAGATAACCCAAGTAGAAGAGGGGTAGAGCCAAATGGAAATCAATTAGAGGGCTTCCGTACCATTAGAGTTGCATATGAACCTGATAAGGAAATACCAGGAGGATGCAGGGCTGAATCTAATCCAGTTGTCAATAGCTCATATGTGGACGTAGAAGTATTAGTTCGTAGTAGGGTAGATATTTTATTGAAAGAACATTGGTCAAATCCACAAGGATATCAGGAAGGAGATTTAATATCCGGAGCAGTTGCAATTTTAAGAGATCGTTTGGATATAACAGTCGAAGGAGAACAGGTTATTTTCACAATACAATACTGGAATGGTACTGGTTGGGAAACTCATGATGTTGAATATCTAACCACCAATGAGCAAGGCGTTGCAAATTTCAGCTTCATCTACACGGCAGAAGAAATACCTGGTGAATTAGATAAGACTGCAGAAGATGGAAAATGGAGGGTATTAGTTCAATTCCAAGAATCAGCTTTCTTTGAAGGTGAATACCTTAACAACACTCCTGTTATTGCCCTTGGTGGAGATTTAATGGTTGGGAAACAGAATTTCTTCACCTCCCAAATTTTGATTATCGGTGCGATTTCTATCGCAATAGCGGCACTGGTTGGTGCAGTAATGTATCAAAATTACCGTGAGAGACGTAAGATTGAAGTTATTAGAGGAATTTTAACAGATTCTTTGATGGCCTTAAAAGCGTCTAATAATTACATTGAAGCGATTTTTGACTGCTATAAGAACCTCATTAAATTCTTTAGATCAAAAGGAGCAATGAAGAAAGTATTCGAAACAACTCGTGAATTCGAGGATGTGATTAGTAATATGCTAGCCGGAGTAATCCCTCCAGAAGAAATGAATATCTTTTTCTCTATTTTTGAAGAAGCAAGGTATTCAGATCATGAAATTGGAGCCGATCAAAGAGACCGTGCGATACAAGTATTCCAACAAATGATTACTCGTATTACTGGTGCTTTAGGTGAGGGTATGTTGAACCGTTCCTCAATTAATGAGTCTGGATTATATGGTGCAGCAGTAAAGGCCGGGGAGTTCATTGATTCAGATGGAAATGTTAGAGTTGCCGGTACAGATGATGAGTCAGAAACTAATGACTTTAGGATATGATAATAATACTTAAAAATACTTATTTGAATATTTTCAAACTCATTTTTAGTTTTCTTTCGCCCGTAGCATTGATAACACAACCTAAGGTGGCGGCGATACCCAACAAATGTCGAGGGAGTCATATGAGTAAAAATAACAGAAAGACCAATCAGTCCCTTATCGCTTTAATCAGCGATTTGAAGGACCAGAGCAGGTCATCTGGCTCTGCACTGTGGCGAGACGTCGCGCTTAGACTTGAAACAAGTCGAAGCAATTGGGCCCAACCAAACCTAAGTCGCTTGTCGCGACATGCTAAGGATGAAGATATGATCCTTGTTCCTGGTAAATTACTAGGTAGTGGAGATATCTTTGGTAAGGCCAACGTCGCTGCTTTCAGTGTTAGTTCCAGTGCCCGCTCAAAGATAGAAGCCGCAGGGGGCCGTGTAATAACGATCCGCGAATTGATGAAAGAAAACCCAAATGGAAAAGGAGTGAGAATACTTGGCTGAAACAACAACTTTTGTTTACGATGCTAAGGACAAAGTTCTTGGTCGCTTAGCCAGTAAGGTAGCAAAGCAACTGCTTTCTGCCAGAAAATCTGGTAGTCCTAATAAGGTGATTATAATTAATGCTGAAGAGGCAATAGTTTCAGGCCATAGAAAAGCTATCTTGGCTGATTATGATTTTAAATATAAACTAAACCATCCAAGGAAGGGACCTTTCTTTCCAAGAATGCCCGATTTAATATTAAAGCGTACAGTTAGAGGTATGTTGCCATATCAGAAAAATAGTAGTGGACGTAATGCACTTCGAGATTTACGAGTCATTATTGGACTACCTTCTAACTTGTCTGGTGATGAATTACCAGCAGGACATGAATGGGGCGATACTTCTCAATTAGATCGCCCACTTCCACTAAAGTTTGTCCGATTAGGTGAAATAAGCTCGTCTCTAGGAGTAGATGCTACTAGATGGAATAGGGGTGACAACTGATGGCAGCAAGAAAAGCACGTAAGATAGTAAATGTGACTACTAGCGGTAAGAGAAAAACTTCTATTGCTAGGGCTGTTGTTAAGAAAGGAAAAGGACGAGTCCGAGTAAATGGACAACCTCTTCACATAATGGAACCAACTTTAGCTCGTAGAAAGGCATTAGAGCCAGTTCAAATTGCTGATGCAATGGAACGACTCTCCAAGGTAGACGTCGTAGTAGACGTACACGGAGGAGGACAAATGGGACAAGTAGACGCAATAAGAACTGCCATTGCTCGTGGTTTAGTAAAGTGGAATGGAGGAGCAGAGGGCGATGATGAAGAACTTAGAGACGAATATATTCGCTTTGACCGTACATTACTTGTCAATGATCCAAGAAGAAAGGAAGCCAAGCATCAAATGGGACGTGGTGCCCGTAAGAAATGGCAGAAGTCGTATAGATGAGGTGAAGAAGTATGTTAATTCCAGTAAGATGTTGGAGCTGTGGCAAAGTCATAGCTCATATATATGCCAAATATAAAGATGCTTTAGACAACGAAGGAGACACAAGTAAAGTGTTAGACGACGCAGGTGTAACAAGATATTGCTGCCGAAGAATGTTCGTTGGACATATCGACTTAATCGATGAAATAGCCCCTTTCAGTATTGCTCGTGAAGAATTATAATTTTCCGACAATATTTTGAATATGAATGATTTCGTAATGAAAAACATGGGGCCTGTAGGTTAGCTTGGTCTATACTTCGCGGCTGGGGGTCGCGAGACCCAGGTTCAAATCCTGGCAGGCCCACCATAACTTACACGTCACTCTTGTAGTCAGATATACTGATTTTCTTATAGATAAGCAGGTTGATGAATGACTTTGTATTCCGATTTACATGGCTTTGCCCAAGAAGAGCGGAAGTTGTTCTATCTGTAAAAAGAAGGACTCAACAGAGTGGCATCACATCACAACTCAAGCCACTTCAAAGGAAATAGGCATAATTGACCTTCTCAGTTCTCCAAACAATGTAAAAGAATTGTGCAGGATTTGCTATGATCAAACTATGATATCTCTGTCTTTAGAGCAAAAAAAGATAGTTAAAGATGAAAAACTGACTAACCTTAGAAATGAACAATCTATCTCTGGAAAGAAACTCCTCAAGAGGGGTGTGCTTTCTACAACGAAGAAACATGGTAGGAAACCAAAAGGCGTCACCACTCTAAATAAGTTGTATCCCCCTGACCATTATCTTCATAATAGTAATCAATACAATGAAAAAGAATCGAAAACATTTGAGAAGCATTATGTCTGGTCTGCAATGGATGCAGGGGCCCTTCCCAGATCTAAACCAGATAAAGACAGAAAGGTAATTTGCGCTAAATGTAATAGAGTAGGACATGAATCTAAAGATTGTGTTGCCAAGTCCATTAATGCAGGTTCTGGAATATTGTTTAACTTAGAGAGAAATGGCCTTCCTAAACGATGAACCCATTTCACCCTCCTTAGTGATTATAGAAGTGAAATTAACGAAGTATTCAAGGCGATACCAACGTATCATAAGATATGGGAAAGACCAGCTCAGTAGTTTCAATTTTTATAGGATTTTTAACGATCATTAAACGATTTTTCTGGATAATTTTAATTTCTATTATATTCCTTTTCTTCACAAACCAATAACTTTTAAATTTTTGTCACAAGGAATTAACACATTGCATTTACTAGGTACAAAAACACTCTTATGATGAACAGATTTATCATCAACTTACTATTTCTATTTCCACGAAAAACCTCTAATCTGCTAGTTGTGACGAGGATAATTTCAGTCCTTCGCCATCTTTATCACTGTCGCTTGGCACGTTCCATTTGGTGGAGAGGGCAAATTTTCTATCGGGGTTTGTAATTTAAACTTCTCTGCCACATTTTTCATCCCATAATGCATATAGTTATCGAGTTAAGAAAACTCTAGCATAAATTCTAGAAGAGGACATAACCTCTCAAAACAATCAAGACATCTTCCGCGATTGCCTGTCTCATATCAGGGACTACACTAGGCAAAATTCTATTATATTGGACATAATATGAGAATATCTATTTGTTTTTGTATATTGCTGAGGCCTTCTGAGTCTGTAGATTTTATTTATTTTAGATTCTAATTTAGTATTATGAAGAGAGGTTTCAAGGGCACATCCTCTTCTCACTTGTCATGGTCAACCAGGATTCAATAGCCACCCCTTTAAAGGCTCGAATTGACCAATTAGCCAAACTAATATCACATCATTCAAATCTTTACTATAACAAAGCAGAACCAGAGCTTTCTGATGCCGAATTTGATACTTTATGGAATGAATTACAATCGCTTTCTCCCGAGCATCCTCAACTGCAGAGGGTTGGTTCCGATCCTTCTCCTGGCTCAATCAAAGTAAATCACTTATTTCCTATGCTCAGCCTTGATAAAGCCAATAAAGATGATGAAGTCATTCATTACATTTCCCAAACTACTGCACAGGGTCGTAGATTTGTTTGTCAGCCGAAACTTGATGGTTCCGCACTTTCATTAGAATATCGTCTCGGCCGCCTTGTCCGTGCAGCAACACGTGGCAGTGGTACACGTGGAGAAGACATAACTGCAAATGCACGTAGAATAGCTAATGTTCCTGAATCAATAGGTTGGGCAGGAGATTGTCACATAAGAGGGGAAGTTGTAATGCCACTGGCGATATTTCGAGAGAAATATTTAGAAATAGCCCCAAATCCTAGAAATTTAGCAGCCGGATCTTTACGCCAGAAGACTTTAGAATCTGGCATAGGGAGAGCAGAGGACTTGATATTCCTTGCTTATGGGGCTAAGTTCCCAGAAGGTAATGATCGTCACCCAGATAGTCTGACGATTCCTAACTTTACATATGATTCAGAAATTATATCATGGTTAGAAACCATAGGGATTGAAGTTGCAGGAAATAATGTTGTAACAGGGCTCGATAATGAATCTACTACTACTGAAGTTATGTCGGCAATACAACATTGGACTAATAAGAGGACAGAAGCAGACTGGGAAATAGATGGTGTTGTTATCAAACTGGATAGATTAGACAAAAGAGAACTTTTGGGGATGACTGCACACCATCCAAGATGGGCATTAGCTTGGAAGTTTCCTCCAGAAGAAGCTAATACAGTTTTAATGGATGTTGAATGGCAAGTTGGCAGAACCGGCAACATAACTCCTGTTTCTAGAGTTGCACCAGTGGTCGTATCTGGAGTTACAGTTGAGAATACTACTTTACACAATCGCGGTGAAGTAACTCGCTTGGGAATAAAAATAGGAGACAAAGTCCGTATTGTCCGTCGAGGCGATGTAATTCCAAAAATAATTGAATCTCTTGGTAATGCTAAAAATACCGATTTGATTAACCGAAAACATGCTGATGGATCACCTTATCTAGAGTCTTTGCCAGAACCGAGAGAAATACAAATCCCTACAAATTGCCCTCGCTGCTCTAGTGAATTAGTAGAAGAGGGCGCTTTCATTCGCTGTATGGATATTACTTGCCCGTCTAGGTTAGAGCGTACAATATTGTATTGGTGTCGTTATTTAGAAATGGATGGTATTGGAGAAAAATTAGTAGGACAACTATGTTCTTCAGGTTTAGTGTCAAATGTAGCAGATTTGTATAAATTAAAACTTTCTGATATAATGGACTTGGAACGCATGGCCGAAAAATCAGCAAATAATGTTATTGGTGAGATTAATAATACTCGAAATATTTCTTTAACACAATTTATATCTGCATTTGGCTTACCTCGTGTTGGTCCAGAAATAGCAACTTTAGTTGCCTCAGAAATACAAACATTCGAGAAATTAATGAATTTAGTCAATACACGTGATGCTATTGTCGAGGAAGATGAGGAAGGAAAAATCCCAAAATTTAACTCCGCAGTTAGTAGATTGGTAGAGATAGATGGAATAGGTGAGACGGTTGCAAGATTAATTCTAGATGGATTAGCGGTTCGGATATCAACAATTTTAGATTTAAAGGAATATTTGGAAATATCGGGAGAGACAGAACAGGTAAAATCTGGTAAATTAATTGGAAAAACCTTCTGCATAACTGGAACACTGAGCCGTCCAAGAAAAGAAATAGCACTATCAATAAAATCAGAAGGAGGAAAGGTTCAATCTTCTATATCAGGGAATTTAGATTATTTATTAGCAGGCGAATCTTCAGGTTCAAAGTTTGATAAAGCAACCCGTTTAGGCGTACAAATAATTTCCGAAAAAGAACTGTCATCTTTAATTGGTTTAGAGATATTAAAAACATTACCTGAAGAACGCCAAAGCACTCTTGGAGATTTTTAATTAACCATACATAGATCCTGGGCCATTAGAACTATCTACGGGCGGATTTAGGCTTATTGCCATCATATCTCTTATTTGATCCTCTATTCTTTGAGCCTCTTTAAGCAAAGGCTCAGGGTCAAGATGTATTGCTGGTAGTAAACCGTCTAAACATCCAATAATCCTTGATGCAGCCCTTGCATCAGGAAATGGCTGACCTTCCAAGGGTCCTGCATTAGATTCAGCAAGTATGGCCAACGAGTCTATGCTCCGACGCCTACTCTCTCCCATCATTACTCCAGTCATCCCGCCAACTATTCCATGTTTCAATAAAGGTAACTCCATGTCCCTCAGCATCTTTATTGCAGCATCTGTTGATCCTATTCCGAGAATAGTTGTATCTACATCATCATCATCTAAAATAGTATGACCCTCTGTATCTCCTTTAACAAACGAATCAATCATTATTGATACTCCAGATTCAGATTCCTTTATCCAATCCATTAAACTACGTGCCAAACTCATTTTTATCTGATTGTCTATCTGAACTTCGGACATTATCAAGATTAACTTATCGCATTTATCTAATTTACAAACTGGTTCACCAGTATAAAATCGAAGTGGAGGGAGAGGCTTACCGTCCTGAACCAGGCACATTGGAGGAAGTTTAGGATGATTTACTCCTCCCACTAATCGCAATTCTAGCTTATCAATCAAGTAATGTGCTACAATACTACTCACAAATCCTACTGATGGAAAACAATTCACAACTAATGCCCCAGACGCATCAACTCCACTATCAACTTCAACTATCGGCCCCTCTGTCATATTACTCAATGAAACTAAATCACTGTTAACCGTTGTCACCTCTGGGGCTGTATGCAGGTCGGGGAAATTGATTGGGGACCCTCCAAAGGATACCAAATTCAAGACTATCAACTCTCTCCATCTTCTTGGAATAGATATGAAGAATGCCCTAGGAAATATTGGCTCTCAAGGCAAAGTCTCCCAAGGAAAGTCGGTATGCCAATAGTGATAGGGAATGCAATTCATAATTCCGTGGAAGATTTATGTAATTTTGACATTTCTAACAAAAATGATGATGATAAGGGATGGCTCCCTAAACTAGCAAAAAAAACACTAGATCATCATTGGCAATTACAAAAAGATATATTCTTCGATACTCCTAGGCGCCCTAAGTGGAAAAGTAATTCGTACAATAAGGCAATTGATGGCCTCAATAAAGCATTATATATGCTCCTAAGTCAAGTAAAAATTGATAATGTAAAATTGTCCAATGTTTCAGTAAGAATGTGGAGAAAAATCAGAGAAATAATAATAGCAGCAGAAGGAACTATGAATTCAAATTGTGGTAAATTGATGGGTAGGTTAGATCTACTGTTGAAAGATATTGATGAAGAAGGAAATCAAATTGGATGGATTGTTGTAGATTTGAAAACAGGAAAACCTCCAAAAGGAAAACTAAGTGAAACTGTAAATCGGCAATTACGTTTTTATCGTGATCTTTTGATGTTAATCAATATTAATCACCCTCCAATACGCGCTGAAGGATGGTATACTGCAAACGAAACCACGCATGAGGCGATCGGCCCTTCAGTAACTGATAATGCAATGACCACATGGGATTTAATAGAACTGACAGATATCCCATTTGAGGCCACTCCAGAAGAATTCACCTGTGGGTTTTGTGAATGGAAAGCATGGTGCCCAAAGTGGCTGATTGCAATAAATGAAGGGGTATTGAAGAAAGGAGGAAGGTTTTCTAATGAAGTAGTAAAATTAGTAAATTTTGATCCCGATGAAGGACTTGCATCATTCGAAGTAATGTTTCCAGAAGGCCAAGATGGAGATTTAGTAGAATCTGGAGAAAGGTTTGGGGCATTTTTAGTAAATCAACCTCTGAACCAATTAAGAGAATTATATTCACAGGGTTATGAAGGGCCGCTATTTATTGGAAGTGCAAGGCTAGATGGAGAAATCCGTCATCTCGGAGACTGGTCAGAGATATTGCCTTGGAAACCATTATTGAAGTCAATCAGAGGATGACTTTACTAATTCATTCCACCAATTTTGAAATTCTTCAGGATATTGTTCCATTATCTTCCATAAGAGTATCAAAGTGGCCCCAGCATCAGCATCAGCAGAATGGGCCTTTTCAAGTGTAATTCCAAATTTATCACATAGAGCCCCCAAACTTCTTTTCCCATATTGACTAATTTTAAATTTTTTAGCTAATATCCAGGTATCAATAATTGCATAAGGCTCAGGAATTTCGGCTCCACATCTCAAATATTCCATTTTTAAAAATGGCCAATCAAATCTCTCAATATTGTGGCCAACTAAAATTGACCTATCAATAAGCTTTGAAATATTATCTACGTGTTCTTTGAATAATTCTGCATGTTTTACATCATCATCAGAAATTCCATGTATTTTTGTAGTTTCAGGTGGTATTTTCATATTAGGTTTAACTAAAGCCTCAGAAGTTATATGAGTCTCATCTACATCACTTCCAATGAAAGCGTATTGCACTATCCGATGTTTTGACGAATCAAAACCGGTCGTTTCTAAATCAAATCCTAGAACTCGAAAACCACTTAGCATACTTATTCTGATTCTTTCGAAAGTGGCTAAGTCCATGAACTCTCTTAA
>Ga0114994_10001585_pt1 | contig 16445 bp, 13 predicted proteins | sample ArcticOcean_MG_C_9_FD_87043 | JGI IMG/M metagenome (GOLD analysis project Ga0114994, IMG submission 87043) | Marine microbial communities from western Arctic Ocean - ArcticOcean_MG_CB2_152 | ecosystem: Environmental > Aquatic > Marine > Oceanic | place: Arctic Ocean: Canada Basin | collected...
ACCCGGGCTAGTGTGGGCTAGTGAGATGACGTGTTTTCTAGTAACCCGGGCATCTTACTAGGGTAATTCGCGTAATCTCTTAATTAAGAGATTACGCGAACGTCGCGGCGGTGGCGTGCCGGTGGGAGTCGGTGCCGCGGCGGCGGCACTGTCATGAACCACGATAAATATAACTATATGCACCCGGGGCCCGGCCGCGCGCGCCCCGCCTCGCCGAGCTGGGCCTTATAAGGTCCAGCTCGCATAGGGAGAAAACACATCAGGCGATCACGCACCGCTTCTTCTTCTTCTTCTTCTTGGGCTTCTTCAGGGCGTCGAGCACGCAGCGGATCGAGTCGTCGAAGACGCCCTTGAGGCCCTGCTGCGTCAGCGCGGAGCACTCGATGTACTTGTACGCGCCCAGCTCGCGCGCGAGCTGCATGCCGTCCTCCGTGTTCACGGGCCGGCGGCGCTTTTGTTGTAAGCGTGACACCGTTTCCGGGTCGTGCCGGAGATCCAACTTGGTGCCTACGAGGATGAAGGGCGTGCCGGGCGCGTGCGCCGCGATCTCGGGGTACCACTTCGTCCGCAGGTTCTCGACGGACGTGGGGTTCGTGACGCTGAAGCACAGGAGGAAGACGTCCGTCTGGGGGTAGCTCAGCGGCCGCAGGCGATCATAGTCCTCCTGGCCCGCCGTGTCCCAGAGCCCCAGGTTGATGGGCCGCCCGTCGACCATGACGTTCGCCGAGTAGTTGTCGAAGACCGTGGGGATGTACTCGCCGGGGAACGCGTTCGTCGTGTAGCTGATGAGCAGGCAGGTCTTTCCGACGGCGCCGTCGCCGACCACGACGCACTTGATGTTCTGCATCTTGGGCACCTGCGCGGGAGCGTGCTGGTGAAACGCGTCGGTGGCGCCGCGCCGTCTTTCTCCCTGGGCGATGCCGCGCGTGCCTTTCCGTCGAAACGTCCCAGGCTCCCGCTTGCCCAATCTCTCCCGACGCGGAGCGCTGCGCTTTTTCCTCGCACGGATGCAAACCTCGCGCTGTGCGCAGGTCTCAGTAGATCTGCAGTCGCGGCTTGCTGCGTTATAGGTGCGTTATGAGGCAGAGTGTGATCGTCGGCGCTGTAAAATCCCGTGTTGTACAGAATAGAAATTCGATCAGCCATAGAAGTGGGTGGCACGGGTGCCGAGGCGATTCTACGTAGATGTAAGTGTGCTATTATGAAAGAGCCCGCGCACGCCACCGATGAACCGGCGACGCACGGTGTCTCGCCCCGCGGTGCCCGCCACAACAACTACGTGCCACGGGCCAGGACGACGTCCGGTTCAAAGGCACCCTACGCGGGCACGGGTCCAGGACACTAGGTTACACCCCGAGGAACTGGTGCAGGCACGCCGCGAAGTCGTTCGCGTCGACGCCCCCCCCCGCGTCCCGCGCCATCTCCAGGACCATCAGGAGCTGCTTGATGCCCAGGGGCGTGGTCACGGCCCGGGCGATCGCCGCGCGCTGCTGGCCATCACTCACCAAATCCGCGAGAGCGGCCTCGATCTCCTCGGGCGTTTCGAGCTGCGGACACCGCAGGGACACGTTGAACGCGTCCACCAATTGCAAATCCTCGAGGTGCCTACTCACGGCCGTCGTCGCCACGACCAGCAACCGATTCAAGGGCGGCGCCTTCTTCAGTAACACCAACAAGGTCTGCAGGATCGTATTGGAGAAGCGCGGCCCCACGGGCGTATATTCGATGAGTCGCTCGACGTCGTCGATGACGATGATCGACAGGGGCGACTTGTACGAGTCCAGGAACACCTTTTGGATCGTTTGGCACTTGGCACTTTCCGAAAAGCCGATCATGGCGTCCGCGCTTAGTAAGCGAATAAAAGGAAAGTCCGACACCACCGCCGTGCGTGCCGCTAACGCCGTCTTGCCCGTGTGAGTCTTCCCTTCCAGCAGCACGGTCATGAGCGGCGTCTTCGCGGACGTCCGCACCTGCTCCACGAGGCGCCTCAGCGCGCCGTCCGTGTCCCGGAAACTTGCGCCGAAGTCCACGATGCCATTTCTGTAGAGCGGTTCCAACAACGCCGCCTTGGCCCCGAACGCGGCGCACGCCTCGCCGGAATCGAGCGCGTGCTCGAAGTCGTGCCTCGTCACCTTTAAAGCGGCCTCGTCGATGGCGTTGTCGCCGGCCACGTCCACGCACCGTCTCAGCGCGTATGACGCAGCCGCCTTCACCAAACCCTCTAATTCCGCCCCCGAGAAGTTTTGCGTGTTCTCGGCGAAGGTGGGTAACCCGTCGATGGCGTCCTGCTGTAAGCGGCCGGACTTCCGCATGGAACTCGTCTTGATATCTAGGATCTGCAAGCGCCCCGCCTCGTCCGGCAGCCCGATCTCGACATGCAATTCCAAGCGCCCCGGTCGCAGCAACGCGTCGTCGATCATGTCTTTCCTATTCGTCATGCCGATAATCAAAATGTTGTTCAGGGAGTCGACGCCGTCTATTTTAGACAGTAGCTGGTTCACTACCGAATCCGAGACCCCGGTGCCGTCCCGGACGGACCCCCTGCTCTTGCAGATGGCGTCCATCTCGTCGAAGATGATGGTGTGGAGCATGCTCCGGTCGCCCTCCGCGTGCTGCTCCGCCTCTGCGTCGGCGAACAACTCTCGAATCTTCTCCTCCGACGCGCCCACGTACTTGTCCAGAATCTCCGGCCCGTTGACGATCTTGGGCTCCCGCGCGTTCAGGACCTTGCCGATCTGCCGTGCGATTAAGGTTTTGCCACACCCGGGCGGGCCATATAACAACATGCCCCGCACGTGACTAATGCCCATCTGCTGGATGATATGCGTCGGGTAGATGCGAGACGCGAACGCCCGCCGGAAGATCGTGTCGAACTCGGCACCTAACCCACCAATGCCTAATTTCGCAAAGTCGAAGGCCGACGTGAAGAGCGACTGCTGCTTCGCTTCGCCTCTCGCTTCCACCGGTTCGCCCTCGAGCCGGAAGGAAGGATCACACCCCGGGCCCCGGAACGGTAATACTTTCGTCACGCCCTTGACGTACTGCCCAAAGGTCTGGGAAGACCCGTCGTTGAAGTCCAGGCCCTCCACCGTGAGCCACATTCCTGACTTTGGTGAGAGCGCAAAGGGGAAGCGCTGGCCCTGGCAGAAGACCTGGCCACAATTCTCCTTCTCGAAGTGCAAACAAAGCTGCGCCGCGTCGATGGTCAAAGGTGCCTTCTTCTGGGGTGAACAGCTCAATCGAATAGAAGCTAATTGCGTGGCCAGCGTCGGACGGAACGGCGCGGCCCGCGTAGGGGCGGAGAGCTCGAGACTCAACGCAGAACGCTGCGGACCCGACAGGCCGCAGGTCCCCGCCTGCACGGTCGCGTGGGCGCTCGCCGCGTAGACCAGCTGCTTGCCTTGCTCGTTTGTGAGCTCCAACAGTACGCAGTCGGCGGCCATGCCCTGCGGCGGCGCGGCGCCCTTGTACGCGGCGAAGTCCGTGGCGTGCAGGTAAACCCGGTTCGTGAAGGCGAGCATGGGGCTCGGCGCCTTCTCGCAGCGGAGCGCGCCCGAGAAGGCCGCCATATTGTTTTTTGCTGTGGCCACTGTGCGGTTTTAGCGCAGCGATGCGCGAGCTCGGCTTTGCGCAGCGGACGGAATGGATATAATGGATGGCGTAGCGCGCAACGAGCAGCAATGGCGGCCGCGCTTCGGTCGACTTTGTACGGCACGGGTTTTTGAGAGCTTGCGTGCGGGTTCTAAGCAGCGAGGGTCAGCGGCGCACATTGACACGTTCGTGACTAGTGTTGTGAGAGGACTTCTCCCCGAGTACCCTTGTCTTGTTCTAGTCTCGTATGGTCGGGCGCGCGCCGCGCGCGGTCCCTGTTGTTCACCCGTGTATTAGTAGGGGGCGGTGTGGAAAGTTGCTTGAAAGGGAGTCAGCTGAGGGCTGGCTCCTGAATTTTTCGACTGCGTGGGCCCTGTTTTGCGCGTGCCTTGGCGGAGCCTCGTGCCATCACTCGGCCATAACCCAGCTTGCCCCTGCTAACTCGCTCACACGTCAGCAATATAAACACGATGAACCGCATCATCTTCGCTCTGTTCGCGTCGGCGGCGGCCTTCGCACCAGCGCCGTCGCAGCGGTCTGTGACCTCCTTGAATGCGTCCGCTTCGGCGTCTTTTTAACCACGTCACAGCGCACTGGGACCAGGCCCGAGGTGCAACGACGCCCACGGCGCAGCGCGACAGCCCGCAGCTGCCGCTCGAGTTCAAAATGAAATCAGAGCCAACACATGCTGCAAAGTGTACACGCGCGGCGCATACCGTCCGCCCCGCGGCGGTGCCAGCTCAGCAGAGTTTCGCGACGCTCCGTAACGAACCGGCGACCCACCGTCACGCAGTATGTCGCCAACAAATAAAAGCCGCGCGTCTTCGTGGAGCATCGCGCGAGACCCAAAACACGCACAGGTACGTGCCCGACGGCATCTCGCCCCAGGCCTGGGCGAAGATGCAGGCGGACAAGAAGAAGAACGCGGCGGAGAACAAGAAGAAGTACCCGAAGGGCGCGGCCCAGGTCGTCGGCGTCGGCGAGTACCTCGAGGACCTCGCGAAAAAACAAACCTTCTTCAAGGACCGGGCGGGCAACGCCAAGGTCTCGGCCACGGGCCACAAGTGGGCCAAGGTCAAGTTCGGCGACTTCACCAAGGAGTCCTACGACGAGTGGCGCAAGAAGGGCGGCAAGAAGCTCCCGAACCAGATGTACTGAACCATGCCCTCTTATGCCCTGTAACACATATATAATCTAGCTATGTACCCGGTCTTACGCGCACCACGTCATAGGCATAGTCCTCCGTCCCGCAGAAGAGGCCCGCGAACTCGACGAGCTCTCGCGAGACGCCCGTCGCCGCGGCGGTAGAGCGATTGTACGTAGCACGGCCCCGGCGGCGACGCGTCGACCGCGCGCCACCAGCGCAAAGTGCCGGTGTAACGGCGTCGTTGTTGGCGTCGGCCGAGCCGGCGTTGAGAGAAGAGCGGGCGTCGGACCAATAGCTACTGGTCGAGGGGTGGGTCGAAAGGAGAGGTCGAGGGGAAGGTTCCGATCGCTGCCGACGCGCCCTAAGACTGAATTGATCCGTGCGAAGCAGCTATCGTGCGGGTTTCGTACTCAAGCAAAAGCAAAAGAGCGCAAACGCTCGGCTCGGCTAGCCTGGCCGGCAGTTTTACGTGTGCTTCGACGTGTGTCACCAGCACGTAGTCCCTGGGCCGTCCCTCAGCTGGCGCGCTGCGTGCGGCCGTCCCCGGCCACCGGAACCGAGACATCAACCTCACGCATGCTCCGATCACTGCTCGCCCTGGCGGCCTGCAGTGCCGTCGTCGGCTGGCGCGCCGCGCCGCCGCGGTACGCCCTGCATGCCTACAAGGCGCGACGGCGGCGGGCGCGCGCGCTGCCGACGCTCTACGCCGCCGCGAAGGCGGCGGGGGGCGGCGCCGAGGTCGTGGTCAAGGAGGCCGCCCGCTTGCTGCGGGACGGCCATCGGGACGACGCCCTGGTCCGGGCCTCGAAGCAGATTTTGGAACTTGTCAGCCCCCAGAACAACGCCGCGACCTTGAACGCGAACGCCTTTGCGAGAAGTGTGGAGACGCACCGGGCCCACTACGGCCCGCTCCTGACGTGGCACGCCTTTGACGTGACGTCCTGCGACACTAGCAAGGACGGCCTGCGGTGCGTCGTGCGGTGCGTGTTGGCGGGCGACGCGGCGCGGCAGCTCGGCACGGCGGTCTGGACCCTGTCGCGACACGACGAACGGTGGTTGATCGACGCCGTCTTGGTGCAGCCGGCGAGCGAGGCCGCTGCGTTGGAGCCCGTCGTCGCAGCAAAACCGCCGCCACCAACGATGAAGGAGAAGCTGCAGGCCGCCGTCGACGCGCCACCACCGGAACGGGAGCCCGTGGCCAAGCCGAACCCTTTAGCTGGAGCCGGCGCGACGTCCTTCGGGGCCTTGACGAGTCCGAGATGGGTCGCGAAGACCGTGCTGAGCGCCCTGCGGACCATCGACGACCCTGCTCCGAACCACGGGTCGACCGTGGCGTTGACCTTCGTCAGTCAGAAGAACCCGGCGTCGAAACTGACGCCGGAGCTCTTCCGGAAGTACATCGACGACGAGACGTACCCGTACGGCGTCCTGACGCGGTGGGTGGACATGGAACCTGACCAAGTCACCTTCGACGAGGAGAAGCGGAAGGCGGTGTCCGACGTCACGCTGATCGACGAGGACGGGTCGGAGCGGCTGGTGACGATCGAGCTGTCCAAGTCGGACGACGTCGCGCCCTGGCGGATCGACAAGTTCTGGTGCGAGGAGGCCTATTAATTATATATAATGTAGATGTTTGGTGTTCCTGGTCGGTGGCGTGGGTGCGTGCCCTCTCTACGTGCCCTCGTCTAGAGCCCTCGCCCTCGGCGGCGGCGTCGCGCGACCTGAAACAGCTCATTTTCCCCGTCCTCGGCGGCGAACTTCTGTTCCCAGGCTTCCATCCGTATCAATGCAGTCCCCGAGGACTCGTTAATGGTCCACCGGGCGGGGTCAACTCGGAGCCGCCAAAAACCCGCGCTCTGACTGGAGTCGGCACAAACGTAGCACTCACAGCGTAAACACGCACATCTCAGCAAACGTCGGCAGCAGCGCCCGCACGTCGACTCGTACATGTCCTAACCGCACGACGCGCCCACTGCGCGCCTTCAAACGCTGTCTCACGATGCTTTCGCTGCAAAACTGCGCACACCCAGTCAGGGCGTGTGACTCAGCTGCAAAACTTCATCGCAGCGTGCACACCGTCACGCAATCATGGCCCACTGGCGCTCTCGTGCGTGCGCGTTGACTGCGCTCGCCGCACCGCTCACTCGCGCGATGACCGCCAGCTCACCGATGGCGCACGGATGACGCAAACCACGCACACCGCAAAACGCACCGCCCGCACGCCACTGCGCATACCAGCTCACATTCTCTATCGCAGGCTTTCTACGATGAAGCTCGCCCTCGCCCTCCTCGCCGCGCCCTGTGTGGCCTTCACGGCCCCGCGGACGTTACGAAGTGCCGCGGTCCAAACTTTTGCGTATGTGCCCAGCGGCATGGACCCCGCGGCCTACGCGGCCCTGAAGAAGAAGGAGAACGGCGCGTCGAAGAAGAGCGACCGCAAGTCCTTCAAGAGCCGCTCGTTCAACTCGTTCGTGGAGGCGATGGAGAAAGGCGAGGCCACGCACGTCTTCGCCGTGGACCCGCGCAAGATCGCGTCGGGCGAGGTGCCCATTGAGGAGGTGCCCTACATGCAGCGGCCCGGCGGTCGGTGGGACGGCTCCGACCTGAAGGGCGCCGCCCTTAAAAGGGCGAAACAAAAGCAGGACCAGGGCATGTACACGGCGGGCAAGTGGTTGGATTCGGACAAGGCCTACGAGGAGAACGGCCCCGGCGTCATGTCCTTCTTCAAGACCTTCAACGGCAACAAGAAGGAGGAGGTCGCCGCGCGCGCCGCGAAGAACGGCATCAACACGGACGCCCAGCTGTGGCGCGACGCCGGCGCCTTGAACGCCAAGCAGGCCTCGAAGCTCAAGGCCTCGAAGCTGGGCGAGCCGGAGAAGAAGTTCTTCGGCCTGTTCTAGATCGGTCGCCCTGTGCTGTGTGTGTCTCGCTTACTCGAACGTCTAAGTTTATATAAGTTTCTTGTGCCTGTCCGCGTCGGTGGCGTCACTGCCGGCGGTCACTAAGGTGGACGCCGAAGCGCGTCCGAGTCACGCTGTAGATTCGCGCGGTCCTCAAGATCCAGCCGCATGCCTCTCCTAGCATCAACTACAGATGCTACGGTCGGCATGGACTCCTTTTCACTCGACCTTACGTCAGACACGCGCCCACGGGCCGAACCCGCACCGCCATCAATGAATTGACGTGGCACGCATCAAAAAAGAAACCCTGCAAACGTGCCGCAGCCGCGTCCGTTTCAAATTCTGATGTACGCGTCGCCTACTCCATGCTCCTGTGTACACGCTCACCAGCTTTTGCGGTGCACGGACACCGTGTCGCTGAGCTGTAGCAGTATCCCCGCCAAACCTGGGATCATCATGGCTGCCTCGCGCGGCGCGCAAGGAAGGGTCGCGCGGCGACCGCCGACACCTCACAATACATGCGCGAGCACGCTGGCGCGCTTTCCACATCAATACAACACATCTGCGCGAACCGCCGAACCGCCAGCTCACAACGCGCCGCGCGGATGACCGCAAACTCACCGCACGCACTCCAACGCGGACGAACCGCCAGCTCACCTCGACACCCTCGCAGGCTTCTAAAACCATGAAGCTCGCCCTCGCCCTCCTCGCCGCGCCGGCCCTGGCCTTCACGGCTCCGCAGACCAGTACGGGGCTCACCTCCACCGCCCTCAGCGCGTACGTGCCCTCGGGCATGTCGCCCGACGAGTGGAAGAAGATCCAGGCCAAGGAGAAAAAGGCCAAGACGAACCTCGGCGCCGGCGGCGCGCGCGGCTTCAAGTCCCGCTCGTTCGACTCCTTCGTCAACGCCCTCGAGAAGGGCGAGGCCACGCACCTCTTCGCCGTGAACCCCGACGACGTCAAGTCCGGCAAGGTCGCGTTGAAGGACGTGCCCTACATGCAGCGCGGCGGCGCGTGGGACAACACGGACCTGGCCAAGGGCAAGGGCAAGTGGATGAAGGCCGGCTCGGGCACGATGACGGCCTTCAACGACGGCAAGGCCAAGATCTACAAGGAGACGGCCAAGGACAAGGCCTACAACCAGGGCGGTGCGGGCCGGCGCCTTTTTTTAGTTCAAGGGCGCGGCGATGGCGTGGGCTCCACTCGACGCGTCGCTCACCTCTTCCCTTCGCAGGCACTGACATCGGCATCTTCGGCGTCGCGCTCAACTGGGGCAGCGGCAAGAAGAGCGGCGACGAGCTGGCCGACAGAGCTAAGAAGAACGGCATCTCCACGGATGCGCAGATGTGGCGCGACTCCGGCGCGCTCTCCCAGCAGGAGATCGCGAAGATGAACCGGGGCCGCGGTTCGGGCGCCCCGAAGATTGGCGAGGAGAGGAAGAAGTTGTTCGGCATCTTCTGAGTGCAACCCAGTCTGTGAATCTGTGTGTCCGCCCCGGCGCTAGCAATAGCTTCGTTCGAGCGTCTAAATCTATCAATACATACTTGTCTTCTACACATTGAGAACGAGGAATATGCGTCGGTAACACGTCGAGCGTTGATGGCGTATGGGAGGGGCGTGAGGAGTTCGGACGATGGAACGAGACGATCGATACGACGAACGGCGGTACTCACGCGAGCGCGGGCTCGACGAGCGCGGGCTCGACGAGCATCTCGGTGCTCACCCGCGGGCGCGCGGGCATGTCCGCGTCCGGGCGGTCGTCGGGCGCGAAGAGCTGCCGGACCTGGTCGTCGGTCCAGCCGACCAGCCGCGCCGCGAGTCGCGGACGGGGCAGGTCCCGCAGCTCCCGTCGGTAGCCGGCGCCCGCGATGGACACGGCCCAGTCGTCGGGCCAGTGGCTGGTCGTGGCCTCGGCGTGGAAGCCCAGCAAGCGCTGCCGCAGCACGTCCGGCGAAGCGACGCGGCGCGGCGACATGCACACGTAGGCGCAGAGCCGCAACAAATCGGAACCGGACGCGCCGTTCTCGGAAAACGCCGGCAGCGAGCAGTGTATTGTCCTCGAGTCCCAGCAGACGAGGTCGCCCGCCTCGCAGGCCACGAACCGCGCCGTCGCGCCTCGGACCTCGGGCGAGTCGCCCCGCAAAGGCACAAAATGCCCCGGCCCTCGCACGGTCGAGGGCGAGGCCGCGCAGACGCGGTCGTGGCGCAAGTGGCTCCCGGGGATGACGCAGAAGCCGCCCGTCGTTGCCGACGATTTTGTAAGGCTCACCACGCCCTGGACCGCCCGCTTGCCGCCGCGCGGCTGCGCGCCCCGTGAGTTCTGGTCGACGTGCCACCAGCCGGGCAGCGTGCGCAACCGCCGGTCGACGCGCCACGGCCGGAACGCGCAGCAGCCGTCGAAGGAGGTCAGTAAAGCGGCCGCGCGCGCCTCCGGCGTATCTTCTGGCAGGTCCCAGAGCCGCGCAAAGGCCTCGAGGACCCTGGGCCGCGTGCGCGCGTACCACAGGAAGGCCGACTGGCCGATGCCCGGCACGCCAATCAAGCCGTTGATGGGGTTGGCGACCCAGTGCCAGCTCCCGGGGTCCCGTCGATCCACGCGCTTCATACTATCGTCCCCATGGGCATCCGTGTGCCGCACGCAGGACGCGCCTTCCGGACTTCCGGCTCCGCCAGCACCTCGCGGAACACGACGTAGCCGTGCTCCTCCAAATACGCGTAGCCCCGCGGGTCGCCCACGTCGAAGCGTTCGCAGGGCGCCTCATCGAAGCATGCGACGCCCGACCGCGGGTCGCGCCACCGGATCTGGTCCAGACATTGCGCATCCACCCAGTACGGGCTCGCCGTACTGGCGTCCTCGTCGCGGTCGGGTTTGAAAACCACGTCGTAAACAGCGTCGCGCTACAGCGCGTCGTCTACAACGGCTGCGGGGTCCACCGCGACGGTGTCCCTCGAGATAGAGACGGTGCCGCGCGTCTGTAAATGCGTGGTGGCGAAGTTCATCGCCACGACGCCCACGCACATGTGAGCCGCGGCGTCGACGACGTGCGTGACGCATTCATTCGTGCCCGCCTTGATGCCGCGGAGGGTGATTTGCATCAGTGCTCGACAGCGGGGCGCGGCGCGCAGCCAATGCAAAAAGACTCTTGTCCTTATTTATGGCTTACGGAGGGCTGCGCAGTCGGCGCTGTACACAGAGCTCAAGAGTGTTGCTTCGTCGAATATATCGGCAGGCCACGTTCGGCAGTTGGCGAGTTAGTATGGCTATATTGATATCAACCAACAAGTGAGAAGACATGTGAGAAGCGTCAAAGAAACCCGTACCAGACGCATCGCATCGACGCATCGACGCCATCGCTGCCATCGACCACGCAGAACTCCGGCAGGTAGAAGCGGAAGCTAGATGTACGAAACTTTACACTCCTCCTCAGACCCCGAACATGTCCTTGAGCGCGGACAGCGTGTTCTTCTTGTCGTCCGTCGAGCCCTCGCCCCGCAACGAGGACATGGGCCCGTGCAGCAGCTTGGACACGATGCCCCGGGACAGGCGCTCCACGGCCTCGACCTCGCGGTTCGAGAGCGACGCCAGCTTCGAGTCCGCCCGCTTCATCTCCGCCTTCCGCAGGTCCTCGGCCTTGTTCTGGAGGTTCGTGATGGCCGGCACGGCGCCCAGGGAGGCGATCCACGCTCTAAAGGTGGCCTGCTCCTCCTCCAACAGTTTCTCGGCCTCGACGATCTCCCTTCGCCTTTTTGCCGTATTCCTCTCCACAACGGCTTTCAACGAATCCACGTCGTACGCGACCGTGTCGTCCAGGTCGTTGGCCGCGGGGTCCACGTTCCGCGGGACGGCGATGTCCACGAGCATGAGCTTCTCGCGCCCCGCCTGGCGCTTCACCTTCGACAACGATTCCTTGTCGAAGATGTAGTCGATGGCCGAGGACGCCGTGAAGATGATGTCCGCGTCCTTCGCTAAGTCATAAGCGACCTGGTCGTCGCCGTCCGACGCGACGACGTCGATGTCGACGTCGTAGCCCTCCTTGTACTCGTCGGCCATGTCCTTGGCCCGCTGGTAGCTCCGGTTCAAAATAGTGCACTTGCGGCCCACGGCGCCGTGAGAGGCCATGTGCGTCAGCAGCAAGCGGGTCATCTTGCCCGCGCCCACGATGAGGACGCGCGCGTTCTCCAGCTCGAGCCCGGCCAAGTCCTTCGGGGCCCGCTCCGCGGCGAGCTCGTAGGCCGCGCTCGAGATGGAGACGGCGCCCTTGGAAATGTCCGTCTCGTCCCGCGCGCGCTTCCCCGCGGCGACCGCGGTGTTCAGCAGTCGGGACGTGACCTTGCCGCCGGCGCCCTCGATGGCGTTGGCGTAGCACGCCTTCATCTGGGACAAAATCTGGCCCTCGCCCACGACCAACGAGTCCAGGCCGGCAGAAACACGTAAAGCGTGCGCCGAGGCGTCCGATTCCGTGAGCATGAAGAGCGACTCCCTCAACTCGGCCATGGGCATGCCGCTCTTCTCCTGGAAGTGGGCACTAATTGCGGAGAAGGCCGCGCGCGCATCGCGCGCTGCGAAGTAGACCTCGAAGCGGTTGCACGTCGAGAGCACGGCGGCCTCGGCGATGGCGCCGTTTGAGGCGTCCACGATGGCCTGGGCCGACTCGCTCCACTCGTCCTGGGGGGTGGCCAGCTTCTCCCGGACCTCCACCTTGGCGTTGTGGTGGCTCAGGCCGACCACAAACACGTCCAAGCTCGTCTCGGCGGCGGCCATCCGCCGCTCCTTCTTCAGGCGGCGCTCTTCTTCTTCATCTAAGACGACGGAAGAAAGAGGGAGGCTCTCGGTCTCCGCGACGAGCGCGCGGTTCCGGAGCGCGGCGCCGTGGCAGACGACCGCCGGGGCGGCGCGGGCCGGCGCCACGGCGGGGGCGATGAGCGCGTGGGCGCTGCTGACGCAGGCCGCTACGGTGAGTATCCGGCGGGCCATGGTTGTTTGGCGCTGCGCGGCTTCGCGCGGCGCGATGAAGCGATTAGGGCTATCTTGTGAAGATGCGCTTGGGTCAACGTGGTGCGCGCAGCTAAGACTGTTGTCGCTGCTACCGGTCTTTATTAAGCCAAGAAGCAGAGCTGTGGCCTCGTGTGGCTGCGAGGTCAAGTATGTGTCGAGCCTCGGATGCAGTCGTGGCTCACCAACTTCATCGATCAAGGATGTGCTTCGTCAAATGCATTTTGGTGTCCTCCGCAGGGCAGTAAGAGTAGTCCCAAGAGCAAGCGAGAGGCGCCCTGGGACATTTAGCCGTGCTTCGAGCCTTGCGAAAAAAAACCCGTACGTTAAAGGGATGCGTCCTCAGCTGCGTCTTCCCCACTCAAAACCGAACACGATTCAGGAATTGTAGCACTCGTTTACGCCGACCCCCCAATCCGGGTTGGCCTGGAGCCATTCACTATGGAACGCGCGGCATGCGAGAAGACGAGTCACGAGTGCCATTGAACACAAAACTTAACAAAACTACCCCCGCTTCGACGGACGGTGGAGCCGCTTCTCGCTCGACCCCAGCGCCGCGTCCCGCCGCTTCCGCGCCGCGACCTCTTGATCAGTATATACTGAAGCCGACTCGAGGAACCCGCGCCGCGGTTGTAAGGACACGTCCCACTCCTTCACTTTCGCCTCGTCCTCCGTGCGCGTGTAGAAGCCCCGGAGCGCGGCGTCCGTGCGCCAATGTTTATAACCCGCTCGTTTTTGCTCGTCCCAGTACTCCCGGATCTCCGCGGACGTCTGCGGCGCCCCGTACCCCTTCTTCGCGTTGGCCACCAGAATCTCGGCCTGCGACGACCAGTCGTCCACAACGGAGCGGGCGCGCGTCGCGAGTTCCTCCGACCGCGCCGAGATGAGTGCTGTACTATCGCCGGCGCCGCGCTGCCGGCGCACGACAAACGAAGCAGCCAGGTCCGGCGCCACCGCGTCCAGGTCGTCAAGTAACTCACAAACCAGCGTCTCCGACGCGACGTGGTCCCGACACGCTTCGGGGTGGAGCCGAAGGGCCCCCAGGTCCGAACCCGCGTATTTGGCCGCGTGCGTTTTGGCAAAGAGCTCGAGCAGCGCCGCGGCGGGCTTGCGGAGCGTCGCCCGCTTCAGGGTCGCGACGAAGGCCAGCGGCTGAGCGTCGGCGCCCTTGAACTTGAGGCGCACGGCCCAGGGCCCCCGCTGGGCGAAGATAGGTACGAGCGCCGCGCCCCGGAAGGCCATCTCGCCGCACGCGGCCGGTAGCGCGATTACAACACGCTCCAAGGCCCGCGCCCGCCTCCGCTCCGGATCGCCGTTGTCCCCGGAGTCCTCCGCCTCAACTAGCGCGTCCACGTCTACAATTTGCTTCTTTTTCTCGGCCACCTCGGCGACGAGCCGGTTGTTGGACGCCGCGCGGCCCGTCACCGCCGCCCGCGTCGCGGACCGCGCGGGCGCAGATTCCTCGGCAAGCGTCCCGAACTCGGCGTCGCCGCACGCGACGACCTTCCGCGAGACCCAGCCGCGCACCGGCGCGACGAGGCGGCACCGCACCACGGACCCCGCGAAGGCCTCCTCCACGCCCGTGCACGTCGCGCGCGGCTCGAGCACGGCGAGTTTCGCCGAATCCAGCGCTTTCTCGGCGCGGACGACGGCCCCCTTCTTCGCCACGACCGTCAGGGTCTTCGGTCCTGTATAGAGCTTCCGCCGGTTCTGCTCTTCCTCATACCGCTTCCGTAAATACAAGAGCCGCTCCCGCGAGAGCTCGTTGGTGAAGGTGGCCTTGTACGAGCCCGAGTCCTCCTTCTCGAATTGTTGTAAAGGCGCGGGCATGCCGCCCAGCCACGGCGGCGCCACGACGCAGTACCGGTCCGCGGGCGCGCCGTGGGCCGGACCTAGTGCCGCGAGGAATTCTTCGTCGAAGAGCAGCCCTCGCTTAGACACCGCCGCCCGCCGCGGCAGGGCCCGCTGCAGCGCGACGGGCGGCGCCACCCTCATTAAAACATAGCCTTCGTCGTCCACGTCCCCATAATCGATGCACGAGTCGTCGAGGTAGTAGCCCGTTCCTCTTGTCCCGGTCGTAAAAAAGTAGCCGTCCTTCCTACCTTCCCAGGTCATTCTTGGTAAAAACACGTCCTTGAACTTCCGCCGGCGCGCGCGGCGCATCATGAGCTCCGAGGCCGTGAGCTCCCGCCCCTCCTCATTCAACAAACGCCGCCGGTGGACCAGCCGCGCGCCCGGCACGGCCTTCGTGACCTGGCGCCGGGCGTCGTACTGCGGGTGCAGCGGCGCGGCGACGTCGAGCGCGTGTGTGGTCGTGCTGGCCTCGAGGGCGGCCATAGTTGCGCCGTGTCTTTGTCCTGTGGGCTGAGGCGCACAAGTGGCCTGCCGCGACGCAGCAAAGTTGCGTGCCGATGAAGGCTGGCAAGCGCTTAGAAGACGGTCCAGAGCAACTGCTGCAGGACCTCTTGTGAACGGACTAGCCTCGAGTGTGGAGCACAGCTGCCCTAAAGCTTGGGGAGTGTACTAAGAAACCCGTTCAGTAGTTTTACTATGGGTGAAAAGTGAAACGCGACATGCAGCTGTTTGAGTATCGTTCAGTTAAGTACTGGTCCAAAGATATCAATAGAACGATTACTGAGGGGCGAAAAAAATAATTTCTTGATTCGCGCTGACTGTGCCAATCGCGCCGGTGGAATGCGGTCGATTCGTGGTCCAGAGGTCTCCCTGAGGTCGCTTAGGGTCGGTACTGGACGTGCGCAATCGCCTGTACCGTATACGCTGGCGCTTGGATGATATCTACCAATTCTCTTGGCAGCCCAGCTCCTTGAAGCATGATTTGCCAATGTATTGGATTCAGAGCTTTGAGAGCTATGGAATGTGGAATTGCAGTACCTGGTCTTGCACCTCACACATCGCGGGGCGTCGTGGGCCAGTGGCGCGGCGCAGGCGGCGCAGTTTGTGATGATCATCCTGGCTTTGCCTGAGGCTAAGTAAGTTGCGCGCGGCGTGATGTGGTCCGGGTTGACTTTTGCACGGGTTTTTCTGAGTTACGATTTGCGTTTACGCCCGCCAGCGCGACGGTCGACGCCACATCGGTCGCCGGCGCCTCGTAGGCATGCGCGCCGTGGCGAGGCTCGCCCTCTGCGCGCTCCTCGTGAGCCGCGCAAGCGCCCAGGACCCACCCAAGGTCGCCGTCTGCTTCTGGGGCGTCAACCGGAGCCTCAGCCGCACGCTCGCGTCCATCGAGCGCCATGTGTTCAAGCCCTTGGAAGACGACGGCTTTGAGATCGACGTCTTCTTCCACACGTACACAATGAAGCGCGTGACGAGTCCGTGGGCGCCGTGGGCGAAAGAATTCAACGCCGCACCCGATGGCCCCCTCCAGGAGGTCACGTTGTTAGAAAATAGAGTAACGCAGTGGGCCGCGGGCAACCAGCAGCTGTTCGACGACCGCTTCCCCTGGCACGGTCTCATGGAGTTTATCAAGGGCGGGGGCCGCGGGCGCAAGCACGGCCTACAAATTGTAAAGAATGTGGTGCGCGCGCTCCATTCGTTAAAAGAGGTCACGGCCCTCTGGGAGAGCGAAACAAAAGCGCGCCGGAACCCCATGGACCCGGACGAATTCAGAAAAGCACATGGTACCCGCCAAAGAGAACGTTTTTGTGATCTACGCAAGACCGGACCTGAGTTTCCGGTCGCCCCTCGACCTCTCCCTCCTCAAGACCTTGTCGTCGACCCAGCTCTACACGCCGCGGTGGGGCTGCTGGATGGGCGGCGTCAATGATAGGTTTGCCGCCGGTCAAGCGCGAGCGGC
>Ga0114994_10001587_pt1 | contig 16433 bp, 13 predicted proteins | sample ArcticOcean_MG_C_9_FD_87043 | JGI IMG/M metagenome (GOLD analysis project Ga0114994, IMG submission 87043) | Marine microbial communities from western Arctic Ocean - ArcticOcean_MG_CB2_152 | ecosystem: Environmental > Aquatic > Marine > Oceanic | place: Arctic Ocean: Canada Basin | collected...
GAACAGAGCTTTGCATGTTGCAGCCCCCACGTATCCCAAAATAATTTCAAACGTATTGACCGGTGCTGACAGCAGCTCATAAATGGTGCCGGTATATTTTGGCAGATGGATTCCAAACGCAGCGTTCGAGGTGGCTTGCGTGATCACGCTCAGCATGATCAGCCCCGGCACCAAAAAAGACATATAGCTGACACCCTCAATCTGGTCTATCCGGCTGCCTAGGGCTGCGCCAAATACGACAAAATACAGTGATGTTGACAGAACTGGTGATAGAAAACTCTGTTTCAGTGTCCGAAAAAACCGGTGCATTTCGAAAAAGTAAATCGTTTTTATGGCATGCCAGTTCATTTATTTGCATCCTGTAGCAACGTGATAAAGATCTCTTCGAGGCTGCTTTGCTCGGTATGTAGATCGCGCAGCACCAAGCCGGCTTTCGACAGATCAGACAATAAAGTGGTGATTCCGGTTCTTTCGCCAGTTGCGCCATAGGCATATTTTATGGCTTGCCCGTCATTGATCAAACTGAGGTTATAAGCTGCTAAGCTCTCGGGCAGAGTTTCGGTGGGTTGTGTTAATTCGATAGTCAAAGTTTTTTGACCCATTTGCTGCATTAGCGTGGCTTTACTTTCGACTAGCAAAATTCTGCCGTTATCTATCACCGCGATCCGGTCGGCGATTGCTTCGGCTTCGTCGATATAATGCGTGGTTAGAATGATCGTCACACCATCGGCTTTGAGCTGTGAGATCAACGCCCACATATCTCGGCGTAATTCAACATCAACGCCAGCGGTAGGTTCATCAAGAAATAAAATACGGGGTTCGTGGACCAAAGCTTTGGCAATCATCACTCGACGTCGCATCCCGCCTGATAATGATTTTATTTGTGCGTGACGTTTGTCCCATAAAGACAGTTGCTTTAATATCTGTTCGATAAGGGCGGGGTCGGCCCCGAGACCAAACAGCCCGCGCGAGAACTGTAAGGTGTTCATAACGGTTTCGAACGGCTCGAGCGAAATCTCTTGGGGGACCAGACCGATCAACTTGCGGGCCGCGCGATAGTCGGTTTTGATATCATAGCCGCCCACGCGGATCGTGCCAGATGTTGGGCTTGCCAGACCGCAGATTGTCGCAATAAGCGTGGTTTTCCCGGCGCCGTTGGGACCCAGAAGCGCCAGAATTTCGCCTTGCTCTACGTCAAGGTCGACGCCCTTAAGAGCATGAAACGAATCGTTATACGTTTTCTTCAGTGCATTAATCTCTAAAAATCTACGGATATTGTGTCCTTTACCGTTCTTTTGAAATCCCTTGTTGCGTGTGTCTAAGGGGGTAGCTCAGACAGTAAAAGCCCAAAATATTTTGGATATATCCATAGCCTTGTTGAGTGCCTATCATATCTGGATTGAATAGATAAAAACTCAACCAAATCCATTCAAAAACTGTTGGGTATTATTGCCCGTAGTTCTCGCGAAATAATCAGTGCAGTTCTGAGGATTTACGCCCTGTTTTAAATAACGGTTGTGTGACTATTAAATAGCCGAGCGGATGGAAAGTAAGAAATGCCTAGAGGCGGTGAAAAAACAACTGTTTATAAGATGAATTAATATTTTACACGAAGTGCGCGAATAATATCTTCAAATAATACAGGGTTAAAATTATCTTCCAAATAGGACTCTTAAAATTTATATTTGCTGTGTGTATCCAGAGTGTTTCGAATTTAACTCATTAAAATTTAATTAAATTTATTGCAAAGTGATCTTATAAATTTGATTAAAAGTCCTTGTCATGTTGGTTTTTTTTTGCCGTAAGTATCTAAAATTTATGAGTTTCTGGCTGCGTCACACAGAGTTTTCGCATTGAGGTCGGAATGCTAAGATTGATGTGTCCGTTTGGATCGGGGCGGTTGTTTGATCTCGTATATTCCAAAAGATGAAATTTCAGCGATTGAGTGCTAAAAGAATATATCAGCACACACAAATCGCACGATCTTTTGATCTAGATTAACTGAGTACTTGGCGTCAGCAAAAATAATGTTATATACAGTCCCAAACGAAAGCAAAGCTAGATCAGTAGGCGATCGAAGGTCAAAAGAAACCGTGGCGTCGAGTAGTCATAAGATCAGCCAGCTCCGACCGGAAACCGCCCGCAAGGGCCAGAAAAATATGTAGGTGTGGAATGGCCGCTCTTTCAAATGAAGACAGTCAAAATGAAACCCCGTTGGTTGCCCGCAACTGGGTCAAAATTCTAGCGCAGTATCGTGAACCCGACACCGTGCGCAGCGTTTTCGAACTCTTGATCACTTTGATCCCGTTTCTGTCGCTCTGGGGCCTTGCTTGGTGGCTGTTGAATGACTACCCTTGGATGGCTTTGGCCGTTGCGCTTTCAAACGGTTTATTTCTAGTCAGAATTTTCATCGTTCAACATGATTGCAGCCATGGTGGGTTTTTTAAAAGCCGGAGGATCAGTGACTGGGTTGGACGTATCTTCGGGGTGCTTACACTTACCCCGTACGACGTTTGGCAGCGCACGCACATGATGCACCACTCGGCGGCAGGAAATCTTGATCAACGCGGCATTGGCGACGTTTACACCATGACGGTCGAAGAATATTACTCCCAACCGTTCTATGGCAAGGTTCTCTACCGTCTTGGTCGGCATCCTATCATCTTGTTCGGGCTCGGTCCGTTGTATCTGTTCGTGTTGCAAAACCGTCTACCATTGGGCTTGATGAACTCTGGTATAAAATATTGGGTCAGTGCGATGGGGACCAATGCGATGATCCTGGCGTCTTTGGGAATAATATTCTTGTTTGGGGGCCTTGCGCCTATCTTGTGGATTTTCTTTCCCACCTTGTGCGTGGCTGCGACCCTCGGGGTTTGGTTGTTCTATGTACAGCACCAGTTTGAGGATACCCACTGGGATACCCAAGCAGACTGGCAGGTCCATGAAGCAGCGCTGCACGGCAGTTCGCATTATGATTTGCCAGCCGTTTTGATGTGGTTTACTGGCAACATCGGGATTCACCATGTGCATCATCTGTACAGCCGAATCCCATTTTACCGCCTGACAGAAGTGTTGCGCGACCATCCTGTACTGGCCTCATCGCAACAGCGTTTGACGGTTATGCAGAGCTTCCGTTCAGTCAAACTGCATCTTTGGGATTCGAACCGTCGCAAGTTGGTAACTTTTGCGGATGCTCGCCGGTCACGGCTAGCGGCTTAATTGTCGCGCACAGCATCAATCATACGCTGAACATTATCGGGATCAGCCTGCGGGGTGATCCCATGTCCCAAGTTGAAAATATGCGGTCCGTTGCGGAATGCGGCCACAATACGCTTTGTGTCTTCGACCAAAGCCGGGCCCCCGCTGACCATATGTGATGATTTTAGGTTGCCCTGCACACAGCCATCTGGTTGTAGATGTGCGGCAGCCCACTGGGGGTCAACCGAATTATCCAAGGCCAGACAATCTGCTCCGGTGGCTTTGGCAAACCCCAAGTACTTCTCTCCAGCCTCGCGGGGAAAAGCAATTACCGGTGTGTTGGGATGGCGGGCTTTCAGCGCGGTTATAATCCTGCGGATTGGCGCCAACGAAAACCTCTCAAAATCATTGCCCTTCAGAGATCCGGCCCAGCTGTCGAACAATTTTACCACTTCGGCACCGGCGTCAATCTGTTTGCTGAGATAGTCAATCGTGGCCTCGGTCAACAGATCAATTAACCTTTCAAACACGTCTGGGTTTTCTGTCATCAATTTATGCGCCGGTCCCTGATCTGGGGTGCCACGACCGGCAATCATATAAGTCGCCACTGTCCAAGGCGCACCGGCAAAACCAATAAGTGTGGTTTCGGCAGGAAGCGCGCGCGACAGAATCCGCAATGTTTCGTAAATCGGATTGAGCGTGGCATCGGTTTCATCGGCGGGTCTGAGCTGGTCTAAATCTGCCGCACTGGTCACTGTCGACAGCCGCGGTCCCTCACCAGTGACAAACCATAAGTTGGCCCCCAGCGCCTGTGGGATTAACAAAATGTCGGCAAACATAATAGCTGCATCAAAGCCATAGCGGCGAATTGGCTGCAAGGTGACCTCTGCGGCCAATTCGCTGTTGTAACACAGCGACAAAAAATCGCCTGCCTGTGCCCGGGTTGCGCGATATTCTGGCAAATAGCGCCCGGCTTGGCGCATCATCCAAATTGGCGGTACGGATTGCGTTTGACCTGCCAAAGCGCGCAGGATGGTTTTTTGTGTGGCCATGTTATTTCCTTAAGCTTAGCCTGTGGTCGCCAGCATGAGGCATAATGTCAAGTGAGATACGCTTGTCAGGGCACTCTGACGCGATTACACAAAGCCTATGATTACGAATTTTCCCTCCCCCAAGACGCCGCTGCGCATTGGCACCCGTGGATCGCCATTGGCGCTGGCGCAAGCCCATGAGACCCGCAGGCGTTTGGCGCAGGCCTTTGATTTGCCCGACGCGGCGTTTGAGATTGTGGTGATTAAAACCACAGGTGACCGCATACAAGACAGGCCGTTGCGTGAGATTGGCGGCAAGGGGCTGTTTACCCGCGAGATCGAGCAAGATCTGCTCTCGGGGGCGATTGATATTGCCGTTCATTCGATGAAAGATATGCCGGTGCTACAGCCCGATGGGTTGGTGTTGTCGACCTATCTGCCGCGTGAGGATGTGCGCGATGCGCTGATTTGTCCAACTGTAAGCGATTTGGATGATTTGCCCACCGGAGCCCTCGTGGGCACGTCTAGCTTGCGGCGTAAGGCGCAAGTGCTACTGCGCCGGCCCGATTTGACCGTGGTTGAGTTTCGCGGCAATGTGCAGACACGCGTCAAAAAGCTAGAGGCGGGTGTGGCGCGCTGCACGTTTTTGGCGATGGCGGGTTTGAATCGTTTGCATCTAACCGACATTGCAGCGACGCCGGTCGCGCCGGAAGAGATGCTGCCAGCAGTGGCGCAGGGTGCGATTGGTATCGAACAGCGCGTTGACGACTCACGATGTTCTGCGCTGCTTGCGGCGATTGATCACCGGCCAACGGGCGTTTTGCTTGCGGCCGAGCGGGCCTTTTTGGCAGGGTTGGACGGCTCTTGTGAAACTCCGATTGCGGGTTTGGCGACACAAGACGGCGGGCAGGTTTTGTTGCGTGGGGAAATTCTGCGACCTGATGGATCAGAGCATCTTTGTGATGCGCAATCGGCCCCGGCCGAAGATGTTGCAGAGCTTGGCGCTGAGATGGCGGCCAAGTTGCGCGGACTTGCAGGGCCAGGGTTTTTTGAGCTGCCCTAGGATCGGGTTCATTCCCGTCAGATTGTCTTAAAGACTTGATGAGATCCTGACCTAAATAACGAACCACGGTCGTTCCCTAAATATTTTGGTGATTTAACGCTCCCCGAGTGCCCCGTAATTGAAATCTGTTATAGTTGTATACCTATAACACGCATTGATAGGCTCATCGGTAAAGTCGGTAAATTCCACCACGATCCTCGTCTGTTAAAATCAGAATACTTCCATCGGCTGCAATTTCAATATCGCGGATGCGCCCAATTTCATTTTTTAAAATGGCGGTTTCTTTTATTGGTTTTCCATTGTCTATATCGACCAGATAGATGCTGCGAAATTTCAGCGAGCTGACCAATAGTTTGCCGGCGAATTCCGGGAACATTCCCCCCTCGTAAAACGCCATGCCCGAGGGAGCTATTGACGGCGTCCAATGCCAGACCGAATCCACATATCCCTTTTTCGATGTTTCTCCCCCGCCGACTTGACCGCCTGAATATTCCTGTCCAAAACTTAAAAGAGGCCAGCCATAATTTTCGCCAGGTTGTAAAATGTTAATTTCATCGCCGCCTTTCGGGCCATGTTCATTGACCCAAATATCGTCAGTTTTGGGGTGAACCGCCATGCCCTGAGGATTCCTATGGCCCTTGGTTAACAGCTCTGGTAACCAGTTTTCTTTGCTATGATTGTCGTCTGGAATCGTCCCGTTCAACTTAATACGCACCACCGAGCCGCCGTGGGAAAGCCCATCCTGAGCACTGTGTCTTTGGCCGCGATCCCCCAAGGAAACAAATAGATGTCTATTTACAATTGCTAAGCGACAGCCAAAATGAATACTTTCCCACGAGCTGTTATTGGCTGTAAAAATAACGTCCTGTCGCACCAAAGTATCGCCGTCTAGTACTGCTCTGTTCACGGCAGTTGCCGCTCCATTTGGAGTGTGGCGACTGTAGCAGAAGTATATGTCAGGCTTTGGTGTGTCTGGATTATGAACAAGAATATCGAGCAGGCCACCCTGTCGTTCTGTAAATGCCTTTGGCAGGTTGGAAATTTCGCGGCGCTCACCGGTTGACAGGTTGATCCGAAATAATTTTCCGCGCCGCTCGGTCACCAAGGCTTCGGTGTCATTGAGCAGGCTCATGCCCCAAGGGTGAAATAGGGTGCTGCCCACCCGCTGTAATTTCACCTCGGCTATACAGCCTGATGAAATCAGCGAACAAAGCAGAGAAAAAATCAGAATGCGCATGCGAAATCAAAGACATTTGGGGGCCGGGAAGTCAAGTCTTGAGACTGCTTGCTTAGGTGCCGGCGAATTGTAATGAGCGATAGTATTTTGGTGGTTCAGTGCGATGGGCTGTATTTTTTACTTTGGACTGATCTGAATTTTAAAATATACCACTTTTAATATGAGCATCAAAAAAATCTGGTATAAACTAGCTTTAAGTCGTTACCTTACTCCGCTCGGACTACACAACTGGGGAAATGACTGATACGGATAGTCAAATGCCTATTACGGGGTTTGTATGAAATATGTGATCTTTATTTTGCAACTTGGGTTTGTTGCTTTTGTTTTAAGCGCTGGGCAGAGTTCTGCTCGTACTGTTTGTATGGGGCCTGCCTCAACATGGGATGAATGCTATCGCACAGTAACAGACGCGGATGGCAATAAATACGTTGGAACATTTAAAAACGGCAAGTTCGAGGGTGAGGGGAAATATAGTGAAGCCAATGGCAATGTGTATATTGGCACCTGGAAGAACGGCATCTTTCATGGTGAAGGTGTACGCAGTACTGCGGATGGCGCAAAATATACCGGCGCTTATCGCGATGGCCTGAAGCATGGGGCTGGGAACTATATCTCGCCTACGGGCGCCACGTATCTAGGCGACTTTAAAAACGGAAAATACGATGGGCGTGGGGTTTTAACAAAAGCAAATGGCGCGGTATATACCGGTGTCTGGGCGTTTGGAAAAATGCAGGGACAAGGCACATATGCCTCGCCTAAAGGGCACCGGTACAAAGGACTGTTCAAGCGCAGTGAATTTGATGGGCAAGGCACTTTTTATGCGAGCAGTGGAGCAATTTATAGCGGCTTGTTTAAAGGCGGTCAGTTTCACGGCCGTGGTGCTTTTACGGCTGCTGATGGCAGTAAATATTATGGGCTGTGGCGCGCGGGAAAACGTCATGGAACCGGCACTCAGGCTTATGTTGATGGTGGTAAATATGTCGGTCAGTGGGGCGATGACAAACGTGAAGGTATAGGAACCTACAGTGATGCTGATAGTGGCATCTATGATGGTACGTGGCAGGCAGACACGCGCTATGGCCGGGGCACTCAGACCTATGCGGATGGCGGTGTGTATGAAGGTGATTTCAACGATGACCTCGTGGATGGTCTGGGCGTATATATCTATCCTGATGGCAGTCGCTATGCGGGTGAGTGGCAAATGGATTCTCCCGAAGGTCAGGGCCTGTATGTTTCTGTCGCGGGCGATACCTATATTGGCGAATTCAAACGAGGTTTGTTTGATGGGCAGGGTGACTACATCGCGGCCGATGGGCAGACCTATGCTGGTATGTGGCGCAGTGGTAAACGCCATGGTCGCGGCACTCAAACAGATCCCTCAGGCGCGGTTTATACCGGCGATTTCGACGCGGACTTTCGCCAGGGGCAAGGGGTTTCCACCTATCCTGACGGCAGCACGTACGCCGGTGCATGGCAGGCTGATCAATATAAGGGTCAAGGCAGCTTTGTTACCGCCAAAGGAGACACATATGTCGGACATTTCACTGATAGCCTTTTTGATGGGAACGGCACGTATACAACGGCAGATGGTGCAAAGTACTCTGGTGCATGGCTGAGCGGGAAACGTCAGGGGCGGGGCACTCAAACCTACGTAGATCAGGGCGTATACAAGGGTAATTTTAATGACGATATGGCTGAGGGCCTTGGCCAATATCGCAGTTCGGATGGCAGCGCATATGCCGGTGAATGGTTTGCGGGAATGCGCCGGGGGCACGGTTTGTATGACTCGGCTGCCGGTGACCGCTATATTGGCAGTTTTATCGCCGACCTGTTTGATGGAGACGGCACTTATGCGGCGGTAAACGGCGACCATTATACTGGCCAGTGGCGTGGCGGGAAACGGGCCGGGCGGGGTGTTCAGACCTATGCCGACGGTGGTGTTTACGACGGCGATTTTACCGATGATATCCGCGCTGGGCTGGGCCTGTATCGCGATCCTGATGGTGGGATTTACACAGGCGAATGGGTCGGCGATGCCGGCAGTGGCCAGGGTCTGTTTGTCGCCCCGAACGGTGACCGATATATTGGTGCCTTTGCCGGCAACCTGTTTGAGGGGCAAGGGGTCTATGAAGCCGTGGTGGGTAATCTGTACCAAGGCGCATGGTTGGCTGGAAAACGCAATGGGCGTGGCACCGAAGATTATGCGGATGGTGGCACCTATGACGGTGATTTTGTCGATGATATTCGCAAAGGAATCGGTCATCACGTCGCGGCGGATGGGGGCAGTTATGCTGGCGAATGGAACTTGGACATGCGCAACGGACAGGGCCTTTATATCGCGCCTGACGGGGACAGCTATTGGGGTGAGTTCGCCGATAACCTGTTTGAGGGCGAAGGGCGCTATGCGGCAGTGGATGGCGATGTCTATCAAGGTGCATGGCTGACCGGCATGCGCAACGGCTATGGCACTCTGCGCTATTTGGATGGTGGCATCTATGAGGGTGACTTTCGCGATGATGACCTAATGGGGCAAGGCCACTATCGATTTGCGGATGGCAGTGTCTATGTCGGTGAGTTTTCCGCGAATCTATTTGAGGGAACCGGCACCCACACTGCACCGAACGGCGATCAATATGAAGGGTCCTGGCGGGCTGGCAAACGCCATGGTCGTGGCGCCCAAAGTTACAAGAGCGGTGACAGCTATAGTGGTGACTGGAACGCGGACGTGCAATCGGGGCAGGGCGTCTATCGTGCCGCCTATGGCGATGTTTATACCGGACGTTTTGAAAAAAACCAATTCAATGGCCATGGTGAATATCTTTGGGCGAGCGGCGCGCGTTATGACGGAAAATGGGTAGATGGTCAACGGACGGGCGAAGGTACCTATTTCTATGTTAATGGCCGTAAATATGTTGGTCTTTGGAAGCAAGACAAACGTCATGGGACGGGCAGCTATAGCTTTGCCAATGGCAATGTATATCTTGGTAAATGGAAAGACGACCAAAGGAACGGTACGTTCACAGTGACCTATGGCAACGGAAATACCTATGTTGGGGAACTCAAGAACAGCTGTTTCCATGGCAGAGGAAAATTCACTTTTGCCGATGGTACGGTCAAACAGGGCCTTTGGAAGAATTGCAAATTGATCGATTGAGTTGGTGAAACCCGGTTGCTGTTTCAAATCCGGTCTGTGCTTTCTCAGATTCTAAAACGTGGTTCGATTGTGCGGTCTATAAAAATGCACAATGCTGACAGGGCAAAAAAGTAAGCGTCGGCTTTTGTTTTGGAACAGTTTTTTTGACATCGGCAAGATGGGCAGAAAATGTATCGATATCGTTCCCGTATTCTGCGCTATCTGATACAATTTTATCGTATTGGTGTTTTGATTTGTGGTATATTTGCCCGCATTTATGGCCCCAGATCGCGTATTAGCGCCACTGATTTTGCCGGTTTTGATCACCGGTTCACATTCGTCGATACTGCGCTGTTTGCAACCCCAGTGATCTTGTTCGTCGGTCACGGTCCCAAAATCCCCATCAAACAGCGTCATATTTTTGACAGGCTGTTCCTTTTTGCAGGGATCGATGATTTCTTATTGACAATTGCGTGGCGTAAGAGGGATCGTCTAATCAATCTGGCTCCGGAGGTTGGTGAACTAAAGACGACAGCACTATGGTGTAAAGCATCTGGACATCCTCATATGCTTATCCCTACTCCCCCCCATTTTTGCTTTTGTGCAATACCTTTGCTCTTGCGGTGATAAAGCGGCACTGGCACTCGTTAATATAGGGTGGTAAACAAAGAAATCTCAAAACGGAGCAGTATAAAAATGGAGACAATGATCTCGGTAAACGGTGTGAAAATGACTGTGAGACAGTTTTATTCACAGACCCATTATGATCAGGATGGTGATGAGTTAATCTTAATCGGTGCCGGTACGATGAAACTCAAAGATTTTAAGGTGTTGACCCCAGAGCAGCAGGACATGCTTGATCCGCGCCCCGATCTTTCAGCCCAAAACAACGATAAATAAGCCGGAATTTTTGGCGCCAGTGCGTGCGTAGCCCACAATTGCGCTGTTTTGCAAATTTGTGGCTGGGTTTTAAGCCCGCAGAGCTGAATAGGTCAGCGGCTTTTGAATCGCGTTATCACCCGCCATCCGTGCCCGGGCGGCAGCGCTTATTTCGACGATCACACTTGGTGTGCCGCGAAAGGTCTTTTCTGCCCCACCCGGTTTGTTTGTCGCATCCCCGGTTTTTATTCTGGAATAGAGATTTTGGTATTTCATATAGGTCGCGATGACATGGGAAACGCCGGTTCTTAAACTATCCCAAGCCATGTGTTGTAACCCTGTTTATCTGCTTAATACCTCGTAACAGCTCAGATATGCAAAAAATTAGCCAGTCTAGTCAATTGTGTGTAAATTTTTTTGCTGTAGGCCCATTTAAAGTGAGTTTGAACCTTATGCCAAGCGGCAAGACCCGTCTTTTGTGCACAAGAGCGGATTGCCTGTTCAGATAAAAGTCAACTCAAAGTGGCGGTCATAAGCAATTACTCGAACCTGTACCAACCGGTCTATACAAGCTGCCCGAGATGGTTACGGTGGCACGATGGACAGGTTGAAAATCCTTGATACTGCGTATTCTTGGCAGAGGTTGCTTGTGGCACTGGTGATCGGTCTTGTGGCCAATGCTGGCATGTGGGCTGTGGTGGTAATCATGCCCGCAGTTGAAGCAGAATTTGCGCTGACACGAGCTGAGACCTCGCTGCCCTATATGTTGTCGATGCTGGGCTATGGTTTGGGCAATTTCATCATCGGCCGCTGGGTGGACCGGGTTGGTATTGCAACCGCGCTGATCGGTGCAAGCTTTGGCATTGCGGTAAGCTTTTTTGCGGCAACGCAGGCCAGCGATATTGGCGTACTGGCGGCTGTGCATTTTATTTTAGGTCTTTTTGCAGCGGTTGGCTTTGCGCCCTTGATGTCAGATATATCGCATTGGTTTCTCAAGTGGCGCGGGACCGCAATGGCTTTGGTGGCCAGCGCAAATTACCTGTCAGGGGCGGTTTGGCCCACCGTGCTGGCGGGTGTTCTGGCGCAGAGTGGTTGGCGAGCGGTTTATCTGACCTTGGCGGTGATCACCGTTGTTGTGGTGCCTTTTTTGGCGATGCTATTGCGCCGTCAGGTGCCAGATGCTGCCGTCGGGGCAACGGTTGAGACGATATCTAATAGCGCCAATATCAGCATGTCTCCGGCGCGATTGCAGATCTGTTTGGGCCTCGCTGGGGTCGCGTGTTGCGTGGCGATGTCGATGCCGCAAGTGCATATCGTCTCCTATTGTGTGGGTCTGGGATATGGGCCTGTCGCCGGCGCTGAAATGCTGGCTTTGATGCTGTTTGGCGGGGTTTTGTCCCGCATCTTTTTTGGGCTGCTTTCAGACCGTCTGGGTGGGGTGCGAACGCTGCTATTAGGATCTGCGTTGCAATGTCTTGGGTTGGCGTTTTATCTGCCCTACGACGGTTTGGTGTCACTTTATACGGTGAGCTTGATCTTTGGTTTGTCGCAAGGTGGGATTGTACCAAGTTATGCGCTGATCGTACGCGAATACATGCCTGCAAAAGAGGCGGGCGCCCGGGTGGGCTTTGTGCTGATGATGACCATTTGGGGTATGGCGCTTGGTGGATGGATGTCGGGTTGGATCTATGACGTATCTGGCAGCTATCAAATGGCATTTTTGAACGGTATTATGTGGAACTTGATCAATATCGGGCTGGTGGTGGCACTGTTTTTTCGCAAACCTGCGCCACATCACCCAATTGCGGCAGGTTAAAGCCCTGACCTTGCGCAGTCTGGTTGATTTAAGACAGGTTTTGTACATTCAACCTGATACAAGCATTGAATCCATCTCAAATGCGCTTAAATACGATCAGACATCAACATTGGCAGGTACATTAACATGACTATTTCCAACCATGCGTTTGAGGCCGATACCGGTAAAATCCTCGATATCGTTATCAACTCTCTGTATTCACAAAAGGAAATTTTCCTACGAGAACTGATTTCAAATGCCTCTGATGCCCTGAATAAACGCCGTGTTGAAGGTAGTGTTGACGGAGCGCTGTTGGCAGAGACTGCAGGAGAAATTGTTCTCGAAGCGCATGAAAAGAAAAAGATCCTGAAAATTTCCGATAATGGTATCGGGTTGGACGAGGCAGATATGGTTGAGGCGCTGGGCACCATAGCCCGCTCGGGCACCAAGGCTTTTTTAGATAATTTGCAAGCCAATGGTGACAAAGACGCCGGTGAGACAAACCTGATTGGCCAGTTTGGTGTTGGCTTTTATTCAGCTTTTATGGTTGCCGATAAGGTCGAGGTTGTTTCAAGAAGGGCTGGAACCGACGCAGCGTTTAAATGGGAAAGTGATGGCGCGACCGGCTATTCTATTGAACCTGCAGAACGTGATGCCGCGGGAACGACGATTACGCTGCACCTTAAAAAGGCAGATAAAGAATATGCCAGCGATGTACGTTTGCGGCATCTGGTCAAAAAATACTCTGATCACGTGGCTCATCCGATTAAGTTGGTCGATGACAAAGGCGAGATGACCACGTTAAACACGGTTGAGGCGCTTTGGACGAAGGCACCAAAAGACATCAGCACCGAAGACTATAAATCGTTTTATAATTCGGTCGGGGCCACGTATGACGATCCGTTTTTGACCATTCATAACAAAGCAGAGGGGGCGATTGAATTTACCAATCTGTTGTTTGCACCTTCGACGCCGCCGTTTGATCTGTTTGACCCAGAACGCAATTCAAAAATAAACCTCTATATAAACCGAGTGTTTATCACCGATGATTGCAATGATCTGGTGCCAAAATGGCTGCGGTTTTTGCGTGGTGTGGTAGATACCCCAAGCCTTGATTTGAATGTCAGCCGCGAGATGCTGCAGCAAAGCGTGTCTATGGGTAAGATCCGCAAGGCAATCGTTAAAAAGGTCATGTCCGAAATCAAGAAGAAGATTAAGAAAGACAGCGACGCCTATGACGTGTTTTGGGGCAATTTTGGCAAAGTGATCAAAGAGGGCTTGTATGAGGACGATGAAAACCGCGAAAAAATTGTTGAGATTTGCCGGTTCCACTCGTCGCAAAAAAGCGCTCTGATTTCATTGGAAGCCTATATCGAGGCAATGCCTGATGGGCAGTCAGATATCTATTATTTGACCTCTGATGACATGGCCAAAGCGGTCGTGAGCCCACACCTCGAAGGCTTTGCTGCCAAGAGCATTGATGTTTTGCTTTTAACCGACCCAATTGATGAGTTCTGGATCGGGATGATGCCAGTTTATAAAGACAAGAAATTTATCTCGATCAGTCGCGGTGAAATCGATATTGACGGTATCAAGGGCGCGGATGCACCGAAAGAAGATAGCCCCGATGCGGATGATTTTGTCGATTTGATCGCGATGATCAAAGCCGATCTTGACGAGCTGATTTCGGATGCTCGGATTTCCAAGACCCTGACTTCCAGCCCGTCGCGGTTGGTGGCGGTTGAAAATGGAATGGACATCCAGATGGAGCGGATGATGAAAGCGCAGAACCCAAATTTCGAGGGCGCGCCGAAAATTTTAGAAATCAATGGCGGTCACGATCTAATCAAAGCGATGCAGGCGGCCAAGCCGCAAGATCAATCTGAGGTTTTGAAGGATTTGTCGCTGTTGTTGTTTGAGCAAGCCCAGATATTGGATGGTAAAATACCGCATGATACGCAGGGATTTGCACGCCGGTTGACCAAGGTGATGCACCTCAGTCTGTGACGACGATTGCCCGCCTAAAGCGTCCAAGGGGCCGTTGCGATCTCTTGGACGTCAGCTTGTGCGGAGTTCAGGACCAATCATAGCTTGTCGCTGCGCGGTAGAATTGTTGAACCACTTTGGAAAACTTGCGCCCGGGCATTGAAGCGATTTGGATTTGGCGTGAAAGTTGCGCGTCGCTGATGGGACGCTTGATTACATTTTCGACCAAAACGGCGTGCTCGGGAATGAAAGCAAACCCAAGACCGGCCGCGACCATGGATTGGACCCAATCCTCGCGTTCGGACCGAAACTTGGCATAGAGTTCGATACCGGATGCCTCACAGACTGCCAGCATTTTTGTCCGCATTTCACACGCCAGCCGATCGACATAATTATGCCCTGATAGCTGCGAGAGTTTCAGAGTTTCAAAATCTGCAAGATCATGGTTCTTCGGTAATAAAATCATATATTTTTCGCTATATAGCGGCCGCAGAGTGTAGTCATCCATCCGCAGTCCGGCCGGGTTCATGATTGCCAGATCAATTTCGTCTGCTTCCAGTGCTTTTTGCAAATCTGGCCAGGACATTTCGGTAACTTCCAATTCACTGTCACGGCTTTTTGCACTATGGCTTGACATCAGTTTGGCGATTTTTTTATGGCTGATTGATGACATCATCCCAAGCCGGATCGGTTTGCGTTTTAACAGCCGAAACGAATGTGCCACTTTTTCCGCAGCTTGGGTTTTTTCGAGAATATTTTGCATTGGGACCACCATCTCGTGGCCAAAATCTGTTAAAAATACCCTGCGTCTTTCGCGAATAAACAGCGGGGCTCCAAGCTCAACCTCAAGGTTCTTGATTGATTTTGTCAATGCAGGTTGCGAAATATTAAGCTCCGTTGCCGCGCGGGTAAAATTTAAGCCGCGCGAAGCAGCAACGAAATATTTTATTTGTGCGAGTTCCACTTGTTACTCCTTTAAAAACGCCACAAAGCAAATTTTTGTACCAACCGGTACTTATGATTTGTATATCACAGGAAATACAACCATTCCAAAGAGAAATTGATTCATATTAATATATATATGTCTCTTAAAGTGAGTCTTTCCAAGGTAATGGGTCCTATGGGAAATTTTTGTGTATATACTTAAATACAAATTTATTTTACGAAGTAAATATATTCATCGGGTGAAGTAAATTTATTAAATTCCTCTCCGAATTAGCGTGTTATTGAAACATATATTCCAAATTGTTATTGATACATAACTTAAAAATACTTTAGCTAGGTGACAGCTGGGGTATGATGCCGGTAATAATAAGATAAACATGGAAAAATGGGAGAGACGCAAATGTCTGGGTATGATGGTCAATGTATGTGTGGTGCGGTCAAATTTGGAGTTCAGGGTGAACCATTTGCCATGCTGGTGTGCCACTGCATTGATTGCCGCGCGTGGTCTGCCAGCCCTGTAAATGGAGCGACCGCCTTTAAACGTGATCAATTGAGCGTCACAGAAGGTGAGGATCTAATTAAAAAATACACCAGTTCTGAGGGCCATAACCGCTGCTGGTGTAGCACATGTGGTGGTCATGTATTCTCAGATCACCCAGCGTTTGATCTGGTCGATGTTTATGCGTCAGTTCTGGAAGGTCTGACTTTTAAACCTGGAGCTCATATTAATTATGCGCAATCTATTTTGCCAATCAAAGATGGTTTGCCAAAATTCAAGGATTTCCCCAAAGAATTGGGTGGATCTGGTGAAATGATGGACGAATAAGAACTGTTGCGTTGGTGCATCATACCCACAGCAGCAAGCTGTGTTCAGTTGGTAATCTTACAATATATGCCTGAGGCGTGGCCCACATACGTCAGGCGGTCCCCATACTTATAAAACAGCGTGAAACGTGCTTTTTAACAGTCAAAAAGCAGATGTTTGTAGGGCCTGTCACGCATATTGTGAACAGGCATGGCTGATTTGGAGACAGGCTTGGGCCTCAGGTCACGGTTACGCTCACGGTGTGGGTTCATTTGATTTGCAACAACTGGCTTGAGCATATGATTTTCATGTCGGTTGCGGCCGGCAGTATGTCCGCGCTTGACGCTACTTTGATCCAATC
>Ga0114994_10001591_pt1 | contig 16419 bp, 12 predicted proteins | sample ArcticOcean_MG_C_9_FD_87043 | JGI IMG/M metagenome (GOLD analysis project Ga0114994, IMG submission 87043) | Marine microbial communities from western Arctic Ocean - ArcticOcean_MG_CB2_152 | ecosystem: Environmental > Aquatic > Marine > Oceanic | place: Arctic Ocean: Canada Basin | collected...
GCGGCCGCGGCCGGCGCGCCGCCGGCCGCGGATGCTGAGGCACCGTCGTCTCTGGCGCCGCTGTCCGTCGACGCCGCGCTCTTGGACGACGACCCCCTCCTGGCCGCGTCCTTCGCGGACGAGGACGCGCCGGCGCAGCTGGAGCTCGTGGACCTGGCGCGGCCGCGCCAACGAAGCCCGCCGCTGGACGTCGTCCGGCACCGCGTCACGTGCCAAAAGAAGTGGCGGCCCGGCGACCGCGTCGCGCTGCGCGTGTCCGGCGTGGAGCTGGAGTGCGTCGTGCCCGAGGGCACCGCGCCGGGCGAGGAGTTCGTCGCGCGGATCGAACGGGCGAGACTACCTGGTCTGATAACGTGCGACCGGCGGGACTTCGACCCATCATTACAAAGCGTGTGGCGCCGGGACCTGGAAAGACTCCAGTCACTTTTACAAGCGCGCCGTTACGAGCGCGCCGACGTGCTCTCCTGCAAGCTTCTGGGCGACCCGCTCCGCGACGCGCGCGCCTGGGCGGCGGCGCCCGGGGCCGCGGCGCTCCGGCGCGCCACGACGAATCTCGCGCCGGCCCACTACGCTACGGCCGACGAGCCCCAGGCCGACGCCGCGGCGGCTCTGTTGAACGAGGAGCCCTGGGACAGTGGGGACGTCGACCTGCGCGCGACCGCGCCCTTCGACGACGGCGGCTTCGGGGACGCGGCCCCGCAGCGACCCCTGCCCGTCGCGACGGCGTACGGGGATGTCATAGCACGGGAATCCTTCCTCTTCGACCCGGAGCAAGGCGTGCAACGTGACTGGCGCGAAGATCTGCGGGAGGCGTCGCACCTGCGCGCGGCGCTGGCGTGCCTGGCGTCGGGCGGCCATCGCGACGGCGACCCGGCGCTGTACGTGGCGGAGGGCGCGGACGAGAGTATGTGTACCGATGCGGATCTGCGGCGCGCGCTGACAACGCTGGGCGCCCGGCCGCTCACGCACGCCCAGGTCACGGATTTGCTCGCCGTGGCGGCGCTAAGCGGGGCGTCCGAGGGCGGCGCGCCCACCGGGCGCCGGCGGGGCGGCGCGCCGGTCCTCTTTCGGGTGCGGTGTCTCGCCGGTGTCCTGGCGACGGACCGCGGCCTCGCTCCCGCGCCGCCGAAGCAGTTCTGCGAGTGTTGTGCCGTGTAGTTGCCTGGCTTTTGGTGCTGGTCAGCTCCTCTATTTTTGGTGCGGCGCACTCGCCTTCTTTTCTTGTAGCTGTGAATTTGAATTTAACAAGTAGCTTACTAGTAGTCGCCCACGTGGGCCCAGAACGAGGCGATGTGCGCAAGCACCTCTACTGGCAACCGCGGAAACTTCGGCGCCAAAAGCGCGACGAACGACTTCCGGTGCGCCTTCTCGTAGGCCGCGATGCCGCCGAGCTCCCTCATCCTGTTCAGATAGGGGCTGGCGAATCTGAAGACAGCCTGCGGAAGCGTTGCGCCGCCGCGCAGAAAGACCGGCCAGAGCCGAACGCAACATGCCCTGATAGCGAGTTCCATCGGCGTGTCTGTAATGTCTGAAATATGGGTGGCGTGAGCCTGAGCAGGGGGCAAAGTGGGGGCGTTGACATCAGCGCCCGCAGCGAGTAGCATGCGAATAGACGTTTCTGCCCTGTGGCCTTCCCCGCTTCTAATCAACGACGCTTCCTCTAGTACTGCAAAATGGAGCGCCGTGAACCCGTCTACGTCGCGCGCGTCGAGGTCAGCATTAGCACTGATCAGAATGGCCATGATGTCAAGCCTATCGGATTCCACTGTGTGATGGAGTGGAGTAGTTCCAGAATTCATCTTCGCATCTGGCGAGGCGCCCGCGGCGAGGAGCAAAACGGCGATTTCGGCCTGGTTTCGTCTCATTATATCTATGTCATCCTCGTCAGGGTCAAAAGCTCTGCAAACGTTGTGGAGCGGCGTCACCCCTGATGTGTTTGCTATGTTGACATAATCGGCTACGGTGGCTAGGTCAGCAGAGTGTAAATCGGCATGGCGCCCGTCGGCCAGGGCGACGACTGGGACCACACGAAAGAAGCGTTGTACGGTCTTGGAAAAGAGCGCCCGGTCGAACTTTTCTACAAGCTCGCTTTAGTCGACGTGGCCAAGCGGTCGGCCGTGCCCCTCTGCCAATTTATTCACACCGGCGACATGCAACGCTTATTGCACGACGCTTATTTGCGTCCTGATGGCCGGGGCATCGACTATTATGGCGCCGCGCAGAACGTGGACGTCATGGGGGTCATCGACCGACGCTTGTATACCCCGATCACGACCATGCTGAAGCGGGCACAGTCTACTGGGAACGTGAATGGTGCCCGGAGTTGCACCACGATGTTTTTGTCATCGACGTCGCCGCCGGAGTCGGCAATTATCTCCAGTTCGATGGCGATGTACCGCGCGGCGCGCTGCAGTGGTGGTCCAGGTGCCCGAAGTACGTCATCTCCATCGCGCCGTGGTCCACGGCGTCGACGATCAGCTCGATCGGCAAGTAGCGGAGCTTGCGCCGGTCGCCGTGGATGGTGTGGGCGCAGTTCGTGATCGTGCCGAGCCAGACGTCGCCCGTGATGAAACCGGCGCGCGCCGACGCGGTGGCTTCGCGGAGCTTAGCGAGGAGAATGAAACCGGCGCGCGTCGACGCGGTGGCTCCTAAACCGGCGCGCGCCGACGCGGTGGCTCCGCGGGGGAGCGCCGCGAGGAGAAGCAGCAGGAGTGACATTTTTTCCAGATGTTTTGCGGCGGCTCTCTTGTCCGTTAGTCACTTGAGGCGTTCACCCGCCAGTGTAGTTTTGCCTGACGCGTCACTCGCGCGTGGCCTTTACCGGTCCTCGCTCAGCGTGCCCTCGCAAAAGAAAGCCTGCATGAGCGAAAACCCGTGTCACTAAAACCCGTCATGCGAGATGCCCGTCAGGTCAGGTCATGCTCACACAGCCCAAGCATGTCCCCAATGCGCTCAATAGCATCTCGATGATGCCCCGTTGGCAACATCGAGGGATGCCTCCATCCATGCGACGACAGAGGTGAGCTTGGGCAGCATGCACTCCCTGCTCCTGCTCGGCGGCCTGGCCGCCTCCCTGGACGACCAACAACGGTTCAGCGCCTTCTCCAAAGGCTGAAGCGCCCGACCGACGGCGGCATCCCGCGGCTCTTGGTCACGTCGCACAAGACGCCGCGCGCCGCGCTGCCGCCTAAGCTCCAGGAGAACGTGGACGCCTGGCGGCGCCTGAACCCGAGCTTCGCCTTCCGTTACTTCGACGACGCGGCTCAGTCAAAATTCGTGCGGGCGGCCTGCGCGCTGCCGCGCTGCCTCGAGGCGTACGACTTGCTGGCCTCCGGCGCGGGCAAGGCCGATTTATTCCGCGTCGCCTGGCTCTACTACCGCGGCGGCTGGTGGGTCGACGCGGATCTGCGGCCGGGCTCCATCGTGGATCACTGCGACCTCGCGCACCCGGAGAAGCTCTTGCTGGTGGCTGAGCGCCACGGCATGCCGCGCTTCATGATCCTCGCGGGCCATGGGCATCCGCTCCTGGCGAAGACGCTCGAAACCCAGATTGGGAACGTCTTCCGCAACCACGCGCGCAAACCGGAAAACCGCCGGACGACGCTCTTCGTCACGGGGCCGAGCACGATCGCGCGGACCATCTGCGACGAGCTCGGCCGGGACCTCGGGGAGCACTGCGCCAAGGGGCGCTTCGTGGGCTTCTCCGAGGTCTCCCCGTTCGGCGCGCGCGCGTTCGCCGGCGCCTTCCGCATGGACACGTGCTCCGAGTTCTGGTTCAGCCCCTTCCCCGACTTCGACCACAAGCGCGAGCTGCGGAGCATGAACCTGACGCACTATAGCATGCTGGTCACGGCGCGGTAGAAGATGCGGGAAGATAGATAAAAGCCGCTATTCCGGGAGCCGATGCACCTCCGCGGCTATCCGTCTGTCGCCGCCCCAATAAAAACGGCGCGCTGTGAGAAAGAACGACGAATTGTGATTAAATAAACCTGGTAGTCATGACCTAGAACCGGTGTCGCCCGGAGCCGGGAAGCGCTTTGCGCGCCCCTCCCAGGGCACCGAGGGCGCCGCCGCGCCGCCGCCGCCCAAGCCCGCCGCCCCCGGGGGCACCGCCCCCCAGGCCGCCGCCGCGGCCGCCCGAGCCGCCGAAGGCCGCGTCGCCGCCCCCGCCGCCGCCGAAGCCGAACCCGCCGCCGCCGCCGCCCAACTTCGAACCGCCGCCGAAGTCGCCCTGCCGCCGCGCGGCCGGGAAGCCGCCGCCGCCGAGCTCGTCGAGCGCGTCGCCGCCGCCGCCGCCGCGCGGGCCCCCCAGGTCGCCGTACCGCCGCAGGCCCAGCTGGAGGCCGTCGTCCGGCTCCGCGGCGGCGGCGAAGGGGTCCGGCTTCGCCCGGAAGCCCAGCGGCGCGTACTGCGAGCGCCGCTTCTCTTTTTTGCCGCTACTCAAATGGGGCGACTTCTTCTTCGCGCTGCCGAACAGCGGGGACTTCTTGCCGCTCCCGCCGCTGTTCAGCCCGGGCCCGTAGCGCGCGTTGCGCGCGTAGCGCGACACGCCGGTCGGCGACGCGGCGCCCTGCTGCGCGCCGTAGGCCGCCGACGCCGCGGCGCCGCCCCCAAAGAGCGGCTCCGCGAAGGGGTCCGCCGCCTTGGGCGCTTGCGCGAAGGGGTCGTCGAAGGCCTTCTTCGCCGGCGTCCCGAAGGGATCGCCGAAGGACGACTGCTGCTTCGCCGGCGCGGCGCCAAAGGGATCGGTGAACGAGTTCTTCGCCGGCGCCGCGCCAAAGGGATCGCTGAAGGCCTTCTTCGCCGGCGCAGCGAACGGGTCCGCGAACGGGGCCTTGGCGCCGACGTTGAACGGGTCCGCGATGGACGGCGGCGCAAACGGGTCCGAGAACGAACTCTTCTTCGGCGACGACGTTTGGTAATTGGCAAAAGGATCAACATAAGGCTTGGCGTTCTGCTGGCTCGAATTCTGCAGGGGCAGTTTCTCCAACGAAGCGACCCCGAGCGCAAAGGCGTCGTCCAAAATATCCGGCTCCGCGGGCTTTGTGCCGGCGTGCCGCGACTGGGGCCGTTGGAGTTTGGTGGCATGCCGCGACTGGGGCCGCGCAGGCGACGCTTGTTGGGCCACCTTGGGCGACGGCTGCGGCGGCGGCAACGAAGCGTTCACCTGGAAGAAGGGGTACTGCAGCGTCCCTGAGGCAGAAGGCCGCTTCTGGGGGTCGAAGCGCATGAGGTCCTCCATGAGTAGTATGGCCTCCGGCGACGCGTTCGGAATAATGATCGATAAATGAGTAGGAACGAACTGGGGGAACCGGAAGTTCATCTTCGACGCGAGTTGCATGCCCTCGGGCCAGTCGCTCGTCGACGGCGACCCCAAGACGGAGCAGATCTTATAAATCATGTCCGCTTCCGAACTCCCGGGAAACAGGGGCCGCAGGGTGAAGAGCTCGGCCATGATGCAGCCGCAGGCCCACTGGTCGATGGGGCTGTTATAAGAGACGCTCCTCAAAAGTACTTCGGGCCCCCGGTACCACCTGGTAGACACGTAATCGGTGTAGGGCGGCCTGCTTCGAATCTCCCGCGCTAGGCCAAAGTCCGCGACCTTGCACGTGTCGCCCTTCACCAGCATGTTCTCGGGCTTAATATCTCTATGAAAAAAACCGTGCTTGTGCATGAAGGCCAGGCCCTGGAAGATCTGGTACATGACGTTTCTTATCTTGGACTCGGGGAAGTGCCGCTCGCGCGCCTTCATGACCTGCGTTAAGGAAGACCGGTGAGTCGCATCTCGATGACCACGTCGTGCATGTTGAAGCCGCTTCAACGTGCGCTGACCCGCACTTCGTAGAGGTTCATGTCCATGTATTCGAACACGAAGAAGAGCTCGTCGTTCTCGCGAATCACCTCCTTCAACTTCACGATGTTCGGGTGGTTCAGCTTTTTTAGGGATTTCACCTCCCTAAGCTGCATGCACTCCTCCCAGGTGTAGAACTTCTTCTTCATCTTTTTTATCGCGGTCACTTCTCCCGTCTGCCTATTGACGCCTCGTAGAACAGTCCCGTACGTGCCGTCGCCCAACTGTTTGGTGACCTTGTAGCGGTTCATCTTTGTATGCTTAAGTTTCTACGTCGACGCGTCTCGAGCTTCTTACTGGCAGGCTGCCGCTGCTGCGAACGTTGTTGTGCGGGGTGATCGCTGCTTCTATTTGTGGGCTGCCCCGGCGGTGGCGTCGGCCTTCGTGTCGGCAAATGTGGGCTGCCTGGCCGGGCTCCTTGCGCTGTGCAGCGCTCCTCAAAAGTCTCGGCAGCAAACCGTTGCAGCGGGTTTTTGGTCGCCGGGACTCGCACGCCGCCAACGCTCCTAGTTCTCTCCGGGGCCACGCCTCCCTTGAATCGAGCGCTTGCTGGGCTTGTTACTTGCCCGCGCGCGGGTTTTTGCCATATTTTTTTCCGTTTTTGTGCTGCTCCCTGGCGCTCATAGAGCTGTCCAGCTGACTAGGATTTGCTGCTGACTTTGCTGCTCGACGGCGTATCGTGTTTTTCTCATTCGTGCGGCTCCTGGCGTCATCGCCGCCTGTCAAAGCTGAGCTGCAGTTACCTGCTTTGTAATCAGGATTGCTGCTGACATTGCGTGCTCGACGGCTTATCCTCTTTCTGTCATTCGTGCTGCCCAGTTATGAGTTCCCAGCTCCTGTCGGACGGCGCCGAGGACAGCGGCGCGCGCGGGGACGAGCTCGAAGCGCTCGCAGCGATCTTCGGCACGGACTTCCAGCTCCTACCGTTCGAGAGCGGCGTCGTCGCTCGGATCGCGGTCGAATTCCAGGACGGCGCCTGCCGCGCGTCGCTGGAGGCGCGCCTGCCGCGCGGCTACCCGTCACAAACAAAGCCCGAGTTCGCGGTCAAGGCCCTCGCGGGCGTCTCCGAGGCGGCGCGGCGGGCGCTGACGGACGCCGCCGCCGCGGCCGCCGCGCGGTCGCCGCCGGGCGCGCCGTGCATCTTCGACGTCGTCGAGGCCGTCCGCGAGCGCTTCGACGCCACCCCGGCCGTCGCGGCGGCCGCGCCTATTTTGCGGGACGACGCCTTCACGTTCCACCCGGCCTGCCCCCAGCACGGCCAGCGGCCCATTCGGTTCGACGCGTCGAGCGGCGACGAGCAATATGCCGTGCCGATCGTCGAGGGCGAGCCCATCATCGACCGCCGCTCGAAGTTTGTGGCCTTTCTGGCGACGGGCGTCGACTCCGAGGAAAAAGCGCGCTGGGCTCGGCGGAGCATTCTCGGGCGGAAGAACGTGTGCAAGGCGACGCACAACATGCTCGCGTATCGCTACGTAGACCCCGAGAATGGCGTTTCTCACGCGGATAACGATGACGATGGCGAGGACGGCGCCGGCGCGAAGATGGCATACGTCTTGAGCGTCCTGAACGCGGACAACTGCCTCGTCATCGTGGCGCGGTGGTACGGCGGCGTGAAGCTCGGGCCCGACCGCTTCAAGCACATCGCCAAGTGCACGCAGCGGATACTCGAGACGAACGGCGTCGGTCGACGACGACGCCAGTAGCCGTGTACATTTTTTGTAACTCGTAGATGATGATTGATCAGCTAGGAAGCTGTGTTGGGGAAAATTTGTTATTACGTCACCTCGCCAGGAGCAGGCTCCAGCGCGCCGGCCCGAGCGCCGCGGCCAGCAGCGCGACCGCGAGGAACAATAACGTCAGGTAGCCGAAGATGCGCGACTGCCGGCGCTGGCGCGTTAATAGCACGCGGCAGGCCGCGGTGTGGGCCGGCGTGGTGCCGCAGCAACCCCCCACAACGGTGGCACCCATGCGGACCCACGCGGCCGCCCGCTTCGCGTAGGCCTCGGGCGTCATGACGCCGTCCACGTACTCCCCCGCGCGGCCCACGCACGGCCGCGAGCAGCAGTCCGGCCGGCCCTCGCTCCGGAGCCACTCCGAGGTCGTCCGCTCGAAGACGTTGGCGTACGCGATGACCTCGTAGGGCCGCTTCGACGTGTTCGCCTGCTCGCGGCCCGCGACCGCGTCCACCACGTCCTGCAGCGCCGCATCAATAGCATCCGGCGCGCAGCAGTTCACGCCGACGCCCGCCAGCAGCACGCCCGTGCCGTCCGCCGCGTCGAGCGCGCGCTGGATCGCGACCGAGAGCCGCTCGCCGCCCCGCAGCCGCGCCGTCGTGTCGTCCGCGAGCGTGAACAAGAGCCAGAGCGGCACCCGGTAGCCCCGCCGTATGGACGCCATCTTGACGCCCGCGATAATGTTCGCCGCCTCGCTCGAGTGCGTCAGCGTCTCCGCTATTAGCACGTCGACCTTCTCGTCCCCGAGCGCGAAGGCCAGCTGCTCGTACACCTGGACGTCCTCGTTGGACTGGTCGCGGCGCACGGCGTAGCACTCGCCGAGCGGCGGGAGGCTGCCGGCGACGAGGCGCATGGCCGGGAGCGGCTGCACGTTCCGGAGCGCCGCGGCGCGCGCGCAGCGCGCCGCGGCCGTGACCAGCGGCAAGGCGCGGTCGCCGGCGTGGTGCGGCGTCGCCACGAACGAGTTCGTGGTGGCGATGTCCGCGCCGGCCTTGTAAAACTCCTCGTGCACCGCGGCGACGCCGTCGGGGTCCGCCTCGCAGGCCAGGGCGCCGCCCAAAAAGCTCGCGTCGCCGTGCCGCTTCTTCCACGTGTGGCCGACGCCGCCGTCGAGGAGCAGCACCATATTTACCTGCGAGATCGACGGTCGCGGCCGCTTTGTGTGTGCGCGTCTTTCCTGCTCGCGTTTGTGTGTACCCGTCATACAAATGCCTCGTATCGTGCATCACTTTTTATCGCTTCCCAGCATGAATGAAGAAGGGTAAGCGTCAGACTCGTCATCTAAGATTGTAATCCTTCGGAGGCGTTTCCACAAGCTGAAGGCGGACGCCGAGCATTACTGTGCGTGTCGATTTTATGTGTCGCGTTCGTAAGTGGCGCGGCGCGGCACCTGCGAAGTAGGATAGGTTAGCGGACGAGCGCGGCGGCGGAGCGCGCGCGTCGCCGACGGGGCGAGCCTCTGAATTAGCATGGAAGTTAAGAGTACGTTCAGCGAGCGGCCGCGCGAGCGGGCTCTCAAACAAGAGGTGTCAGAAACTGTTTTCATCAACGGCGCGCGGGTGCGAAGTGAAGTGGCGGCGACGCGGGGGCGCGCCTCGTGCTGTGGACTGTCCACACGGGCTATAGGGGCACTATCGAGGAGACCGTGCGCCTGCGGACGCGAAGAGTGAGGCAATGACGCGGCGGCGGCGGGCGGGCGGGCGGGCGCTCCGGAAGCCTCAGTACTTCTTAGAGGTTGTAAGCCAGCATGGGTACCCCTTTGCAGGGGCTCTATCTTTGGTACGGTATGGTAACATCTTTGGCAGGCGCTTTCTCGTAATGTATGGACTCGGACGACGTACCTTGTTGTTCGTCTTCCGAGCGCAAGCACGGTGATCTGCCTGTGTGTGCGCCAATTTGTTTACCGGCTCGCGAACGGGCGTCGCTTTGCCAGCCTTAAAGATGGCTTTCCGGCGTCTCGCACAACGGCCGAAAACGGCGGCGGCGAGGACGGCGGTCCTCTTGCGATACTTCTGACGGGGTCGGCGTGGGGGTCGCGTGCCCCGTGAGCTTGACTAAGCAGCGCTCTGATGTGGCTTGGACGCTGCTGATTGCGGTTCAGGTCTTGGCCTTGTTGCTGCGCTGAGCTGCTCGCTGCAAGTTATTGCTGCGCACAGCGTTTATAACACCTTGCACAGAGCACGTATGCGTGTGTCACAACGCGTAGCTATCTGCGCTGCGCTGTGCTTGAGATTGGCAAGCTCGCTCTCGATGAAAGGCTAAACTTAGCTAAAGTCCGTGCGGGGCTATAGCGAACGGTATCAAGGCCTCCTCGTGGGCAGTGCTACGCCTTGCGTCTAGACACCGTCCCGGAAGGGTCGCAATTTGCGCACGAGTTTAGACGGGTTTCGTCTACCCAGTGCGCATGCCCAAAAGCACTCTCCGCGCCAAGCCTCGCATTAGTGAGCTAGCGACCGACATCCACGCATAAACACGCACCCTCCTGCCGCTTTTGGAACCGACAGAGCGCTTAGGGTCTTGCAAAAACCCTGCTCCCTGCCAGTGCTGACTCACACTGCTTGCAGTGCACGCGCGTAACGACGATGAAGCCGCCCATAGCGCTGGTCTGCATCTGCCTGACGACCGACGCGCTGCGCGTGCCGCCGGCGCTGCGGCCGCGACGACTCCAACGTTTGCTCGCGCAGCCGACCGGCGCCCCGGTCGGACGCCTACTCCTCCGGGCCGAGCGGCTCTTGCGGCGGAGCGCGACGTTGGAGGTCGAGCCGGCGCGCGAGACGGGGGAGGACGACGCTTTGCAGGAGGAGGCGGCCATCATGGCGCGGAAGCAGGGCGTCGTCCAGGAGACCCTGAACCTGGACGCCTACCTCGAGAGCCTCCCGCCGAACGAGGAGGACGAGTGCACGGACGAGGACTGCGACGTGAACGCGGGCCAGAACGCCTGCGACTCGTATCTGGAGGGCCTGACGAACTGGGCCGAGAGCGGCCGAACACTCTCAAAACCGCAGGGCTACGAGCCAGAGACGTGGTTCAACAATTTGCTGCTGAGCTTCACGTCCAGAACCTTCGCGGCGATGCGGGGCCGGTTGCTCGCCACGACGTTTTTCGCGTGGGTCGTGGCCTGGGCCCACTCGCCGCACGCGGCGCTGGGGCCGCGCGCCGCGTCGCGCCAGCTGTCCGCGGCGCTAGCCGCGAACACCCTGTTGCTCCGCTTCCCCTTCCTGCAAAAATGTATCGTGGCGGGCGTCACCGTATTAAGGCCGGCCCTGACGACGCTCGGCCTGAAGCACGTGAAGCCCATCCCCATCGCGCTCCACTCGCTAAGCGGCACGGTATTGGGCGTGCTCCTCGCCTTCCGGACGTCGCAGTCCTACGACCGCTTCTGGGCCGGGCGCCAGCTCTGGGCGGACGTCGCTAATTCTGTAAGAAACCTGGGCCGGCTGGCCGCGACGGCCTGGAACCCGCGCCGCTACAAAAGCTTTCTGCGCCTCCTCCAGGCCTACCCCGTGGCCCTGCGACAGCACTTGAGGGGTCAGCGGGACATGGACGAGTTCGAGCCGTACCTCGAGACGAGCGAGGTGAACGAGCTCTCGACCGCGGACAACTTGCCCCTGGCCCTGACGCTCTCCATGAGCGTGCTCCTCGCCGAGCTGCCCAATGACCCGGCGACGAGCTACATGTGGTTCGCCTGCTCCGAGGAGGTGCGGCGGCTCACGGAAATTATTGGGACCTGCGAGGCCATCGCCGGCACGCCCGTGCCCATCTCCTACTCGCGGCACAGCAGTCGCGTCGTCAGCATGTTCACGCTGATGCTGCCTTTGGCTCTGGTGGGCATCATGGACAGCATTCCGGGCACGGTCGTCAGCACGACCATCATCAGCTGGTTCCTCTTCGGCATCGAGGTAATCGGGCACAACATCGAGGAGCCCTTCGGCCTGGGGGGCGTGCGGCGGCCCGAGTTGTTGCCGCTGCGGCGCTACTCGGACAACATCATTCTGGATTTGCAAGAGGAGAACCGCATCATCGAGAGGGCGCTGCGCTCCGCGTCCAAGGAGAAGGAGGAGGAGGTGGAGGCGGACAAGGCCGCCCCGGACACCTCGCGCATCGGCGTCTCGGGGCCGGTCGGGGCGGGCGAGCCGCCGCCCGAGGAGTCTTCGTCTTCAGGTGGTCGAAAGTTCACGGCGTAATGGATTTGTGTTTTTGAATTCCGAGTCTCTCCACTGCTAGTTACCTGGAACTTCCAGGAGCACCACTTCTACTAGTCCCGAGCGCTAGCGCGCGGGTTTTCTGCCGAGCGTGATCGATCCGGCTTTGAATTACCTCGCAGCGCACGGCACAGGCGAGACGTTGTGAGACGTTGTGCGAGACGTTGTGTGTACTGCGGACAGCGTCGAGGCTCGGCCAGCGTCGCGCCGCACAGGACGCCGCGTCCTAAGAGGCAGCAGCTCGAAAGCGCCGGCGCGCGCACACATAGTTCCACCGCGCCGCGCCGACAAGCCGAGACAAAATGGGCGCGACGGTGAGCAAGCTGGGGCCCGAGGACCTCCTGGACTTCATGGAGATCCAAAAGGGCTACGTCAACACGGCCCGCGAGAAGATCGACTGGGCGGCGCCGACTGGAGACGATGACGAGGAGGAGGAAAAGGAGGAGGCCGGCGGTCCGCGCCGGACCGTCGAGGAGGACGTCCGCTTCGAGTCGTAAACGCCCTCGAAGCTCCGCGTCGAGGGCATGCGCCCGCACCCGAGCGACGCGGTGGAGAACGGCACGCTCGCGACGGTGGCGCCGCCGGACGTGACGTATAAACTGAACATCGCCGAGGACATGCCTAGTGTCGTCACGGAGGGGCGCCTCAGCGACTTGCAATTAGAATTCGTGACCTACGCCTGCCAGCGCCACGAGCAGCGCCTGGCCTCCGGGTCGCGCCGCGGCTTCTTCCTAGGCGACGGCGCGGGCATGGGCAAAGGCCGCCAGCTCGCCGGTTTGATCCTCGAGAATGTCCTCGCGGGGCGGACGAAGCACATCTGGTGCACTACTAATATTGATCTGAAGGAAGACGCCACGAGAGACCTGCGCGACGTCGGCTGCACGATCACCAAGGATATCGAGGACGCGGCCGAGAGCGGCAGCAAGCGGCGCCGCGCCGCGGCCGACGACGACGCAGCTGTCATCGACGTCTTCGCCCTTCCGACTTTGTCGAGCGGGAAGATCGATCCTGATCAGGAGGGCGTTCTAGTGTTGACGTATAGCGGCTTAAGCGCGTCCGGCGGCGCCGGCTCGCGCCTGCAGCAGGTCGTGGATTGGTGCGGCGAGGACTACGACGGCTGCCTGCTGTTCGACGAGAGCCACTGCGCGAAGAACCTCATAGCCGATTTACCGGGCACCGAGACCGCGGCCGCGCAAGCGGTCGATACCATTCAGCAGCTCCTGCCGAACGCGCGCGTCGTGTACTGCTCGGCCACGGCGGCGTCCGAGCCGCGCCACTACGCGTACATGACGCTGCTCGGGCTCTGGGGTCCGGGAAGTCCGCTCCCTACCTCGGTCGACGCCGACGAAACCAATAAGCAGGCCACGCAGAACTTCATCAAAACGTGCGAGTCGCGGGGCGTCGGCGCGATGGAACTTTGCGCATTACACTTGAAGCGCGAAGGGGCTTTGCTGTGTCGCACGTTCTCGTACGCAGGTGCGGAGTTTAGTGTCGTCGAGGCGACCCTCACGCCGGAGCAGATCGAGACTTACGACGCGTCGGCGCAGCTGTGGCAGATGCTCTACACGCGCATCGAAAGCAAGTTGGCTAAAATGGAGCTGTGGAAAAATCAAGCCCTGGACCCGCGAGACCAGTTGCAGCGCGAAGAAGAATTCAAAGAGGCGAAGCAGAACTACCACTCGCAGCTCTGGTCGGGCCATCTGCGATTCTTCCGGTCCCTGATTACTGCGATGAAGGTGCCCAAGCTCGTCGAGGTCGCGAAGCAGGCGCTCGCGGAGGACAAGTGCGTCGTCATCGGGCTCCAGTCCACGGGCGAGGCCCACGCGAAACGGATCCGGGAGAAGCTCGCGGCCGCGGCCGCGGACGGCGAAGACGTGCAGGAAGACATGCTCTCGGCGCCTTTAGGAGACGCTACGGTACGTCGTGAGGAAGGTCTGGGGGAGGGAGCTCGCCGAGGTCGAGCGGTTGCGGGTGAAGCAGGTCGAGCGGGCCGCCGCGCGCGCTGCGCTCACGAAGGAGGAGGCCGATGCCGCGGACGAGAAGGCAGCGCGCGCCCACGTCGACGACGGCCTGAGCGACAGCGACGAAGACAACGAGGACACCGCGGCGCTACTGAAGAAGAAGCTCGGTAAAAAGAGCTTTTCGCCGTCCAAGCGCCGCAAGTCGGACGCCAAAGAGGACGTGTGGGGCTTCGACGAGTCGCAGGAGGACTCGCAGGACGTCGCGGCGCCCGTCGAGGAGGGCGAGGAGAAGGCGGCCGGGGTCGGCTTCATGATGGACCTCGAAGACGAAACGGAGTGGATCAAGGCCTTCTCGGAGAAGATCGACGCGCTGCGGCTGCCCGGCAACGCGTTGGATATGCTCATTGATGATTTGGGCGGTTTCAATAAGATCGCGGAGATGAGCGGGCGCAGCGAGCGCTTAGTCAGGAACTATAAGGGCGAGTTCTACACGCAGAAGCGGTCCGAGGCGAACCAACTGTCCATGCACGAACAGAATCTCCACGAGCGTGAAGAGTTCCAGGCGGGCGAGAAGCTCGTGGCTATCATTAGCGACGCCGCGTCGTCCGGTATCTCGCTGCACGCGGAGCGGAACGCGCACGTGAAGAATCGCCGCCGCCGCGTCCACATTACTCTAGAGCTGCCGTGGTCGGCGGACAAAACGTTACAACAGATGGGCCGGTCCCAACGCGCGAACCAGGCGTCGGCGCCCGAGTACAAGCTACTGGTGTCTCCGCTGGGCGGCGAGAGACGCTTCTGTGCGGCCGTCGTCAAGCGACTGCAATCGCTCGGGGCGCTGACGCAGGGCGACCGCCGTGCCACGGGCGTGAGCAAGTCGTGGGCCTGCTTCGACGTCGACACCAAACAAGGCACTGACGCGGTGCTCGACATGTACCACCATTCGAACTGGATGATGAAAGAACTGCTTGGGATCCAAGGAGCAAGTGATAACCGCCCTCTCGTGGCGCCCCCGAAGCTGCCACCAACTGAGTGTGAGGCGCTCGCGCGCGTCGCCATCGAGGGCGACGCACACTTCCTTCGAGCGCCGAAAGACTGAGATCAAAGGTACGGCGGCGGAGGAGTCGCCGGGGTCGCGTCCCAGATACACATGTTGCACGGCGCGCCGCTGTGGCTGTCACTCGTGGGCATCGCGGTCGCGGACTACGAGAACGCGGGGTCCGGAAAGAAGGCTGTTGTGCCCAAATTCTTGAACCGCATCCTCGGCCTGGAGGTGTCGCGCCAGCAAAAGCTGTTTGATTACTTTGCGCGCACGCTCGAAAAGATGATCCGGGCGGCGAAGCGCGACGGCAAGTACGCGCAGGGCATCCAGACGGTCGACGGACGCTCGGTAGAGTTTGAGCGGCCGGCGAAAGCGCTACACGTAACAACGCCGTCGCAATTCCCAATTGAAGTGCACACAGTCGTGGCTGATGTCGGCATGGACTTCGAGACCGCACAAAGGATGCTCGAGGAGACGCGAAGCGCGGGCAAGGCCACCGCGATTGACATCGACGGTGAGGACGGCGACGACGACGGTGAGGGCGGCAGCACCGCCCTCGTCCCTAAACGCGATAGTGACGGCGAGGGCTGGATGACCACCGGCCATGTGACGAACGTCAGCAACAACCGGGGCTATGTGCAGCCCAGGGCGTGGCCCGGCGAGCGCTTCGGAGAGCGCGACGGCTTCCGGCTCATAGAAGCGAACAACGGTGAAGGCGAAAGCGTCTGCCTCATCATCGAGTCCGGAGAGTCGTCAATGCGCGGGCTGAGCGTCAAGACCGATCGGTTCCAGGTCTACTTCCCATGCACAGTCCAAGACTACATGTACTGGTCGAAGTTGAGGAGGCTAACGGATTCGTTGAACGACTCAAAAGCCAAGCGGCTGTGGGACGCGGGCTTCCAAAACCGATCGAAGGACTCGAAGAGTTATTTGCTGACCGGCCCGGTATTGCACGTCGTGCCGCAATTAGTCCAGGCGCAGGTGAAATGCATGGTCAAGAATCCGCTGCGCGTCGAGGTCGCGCGCGCCGACGAGAAGGACGAGACGGGGAAGCGCAGTGGCGCCACCATCCTCGGCGTGCTGCTGGATTACGAGAACGCCGACGTCATCGTGCAACACATTGAGGATAACGCCAATAAGGACGACGATGCGCGGGCCAGCGATCTGGTGGAAGAGATCAACGCCCGCGACCGCGACAAGGAGGAACGCCAGGCCCACGCAAAAAGTGTTGCCGGCAAGGAACGGGTCGCGCGCGGCAAGAAGAAGAGTCGCTTGAAGTAAGTGTAAAATTATACAAATCATACTAGAAGTGGTGCCAAGGGCTAGCAGGGAAGTTCCCGGGCCAGGTACTTCTAGTACTTCTAAAGTAGATGAATATGCACAGTAGATATTCACAGGTATAACTTACGCCGCCACGAGCAGCGCGTCCAGCTCGTTGTACTCCGCCCACAGCTTATCCAGGTCCGCCTGGAGCGCGTCGCGCCGCTTCTGGAGGTCGACGGCCGCGCCCACGTCGGACCCCGCAGCGACCATGTCGGCGTCGACGACCTCTATCGCTCCGTCAGCACCCGCGATCAAATCCTCGAGCTTCGCGATACGCCGCGGTGCGTTGAGGCGCTTCTTCCGCGTCGCC
>Ga0114994_10001592_pt1 | contig 16413 bp, 15 predicted proteins | sample ArcticOcean_MG_C_9_FD_87043 | JGI IMG/M metagenome (GOLD analysis project Ga0114994, IMG submission 87043) | Marine microbial communities from western Arctic Ocean - ArcticOcean_MG_CB2_152 | ecosystem: Environmental > Aquatic > Marine > Oceanic | place: Arctic Ocean: Canada Basin | collected...
GATGGACAGGTATCAATGACCGGCACGCGTAAATGGACTAATTCAGGTAAAGATAACACAGTTTCTTTCATCCTAAATGCACAGACTGGAGAGATGCTTGCATGGTATTTGTTACAAAATTAGTTGGCTTAAAATAAACTACTTCAATCTACTATGATGATACATGTTCCATGCGGCATATTCAACACCTTGCCAACACTCGTCTAATCCGTGAAGAAATTTAAAGATAAGAAAATTCTTCCGAAAGTAGAAGAAGCACCTCTGATAATTGATATCGAATTCACTGAAACAGAAGATGATCATAGTATAGCGAATACTGATACATATGAAGAAATAGAGACTACTAAATCAATTAATCCCATTCATTTACCTAAATCTTTGGCAACCCCTAAAGGAAGAGCTAGAATTGTTACAGTAATCAATCAAAAGGGAGGAGTTGGAAAAACAACTACTGTGATAAATATAGCAGCCCAATTAGCACTCAGGGGATTTAATATATTAGTAATTGATTCAGATTCACAAGGTAATTGCGCAACTGGGCTAGGAGTCGATAAAAGTAAAGTTAAGGAAACTACTAGAGATTTAATACTAAATCCAGAAACAGCAATTAGTGCTAGACATGCTACAGCAGTTGAGAGATTACACATTATAGTTGGAGATAAAAATCTCATAGGTCTAGAACAAGAAATGCTAAGACAATTAGGACGTGAAAGGCGACTATTGGAGGCATTAAATCCCCTATTGCCTCATTATGACATAATTTTTATTGATACTCCTCCATCTTTAGGGCTAGTTACGATAAATGCACTAGTTGCTAGTGATGGTCTATTGATTCCTGTTCAAACTGAATATTTTGCTTTAGAAGGACTTGCATTATTATCAGGTACCATAAGAGAAGTTAGAAATCTTCTAAATCCTAATTTAGGAGTAGATGGCGTCCTTTTAACTATGCATTCTTCAACAATGTTAAATCAACAAGTCGCGAATGAAATATTAGACAACTTCCCAGAATTAATAGTCAAAACTCCAATTCGTAGAAATATAAAACTTGCAGAAGCCCCTAGTCACGGAATACCAATTCATCTTTATGATCCTAATAGTACCGGGGGTCAAGATTATCAAGAAATAACAACTGTATTAGCAAGACGTTGGGGCTTAATCTAATGTCAAGGCGTGTATTGGGAAGAAATTTAGATTCATTATCCAGTCTTGCTGAAGATGGGCCCAACCTTTCTAGTTTTACACAACATAGTACTTCTCCAATAGATTCACCGAAAGTTGCCGTTTTCTGGATGATTTTCGGAAGTATTTGCTTTGGTACGATGAATGCATTAGTTAAGTGGACAGCTTCCAATGCAGATGTTTGGATGATAATATTCATCAGATCAGTCGTTATTGCATTAATTGTAGCAATTATTGCTAATTTGAATAATATCACCTTAGTACCAAAAGATACCAAAACTATGTTTTTAAGATGTTTATCAGGCCTAATTGCAATGATATTATATTTTTCAGCACTTGCAAGAATTCCGATAGGGCAGGCTGTTACTTTACAATATACTGCCCCTTTATTTGTAGCCCTGTTATCAGGTCGAATAATAAGAGAAAAAGTATCTCCTTCAATTTTTATTCTTCTTATTTTATCTTTTTTTGGTATAATTTTAGTTATATCGCCGACAACTGAAAAAATTGAACCAGATGCATTTTTAGCTCTAGGATCAGGTTTTTTTGCTGCATTAGCATATATTTTCGTAAGGAAACTAAGACAAACCGATTCGCCTGCAAGTGTTGTTTTTTGGTTTGCAATATTTTCTATTCTTGGAAGTGTAATACAAGCAGCACCTGATTTAAATTCCCTAACTCCTAAGATTTTACTTGCATTAGTTGGAGTAGGAATTGGCGCTGGCGGGGGGCAAATTGGAATAACAATGGCTTATCACAAAGCAAATGCAGCCTGGGTAAGTGCATTTTCATATCTTACAGTTATAATTGCAACATTTTATGGTTACTTAATTTTTGATGAAACTCTTACTATTACTAACATAATTGGAGGTATTATGATAGTTTGCTCCGGTGTTGCTTTAGTATTTATTTCTCCAACAGTTAAAAAATAAACTATCTCACTCCTTCCATTTGATGACTTCAGACATATTTTTACGGCTAAGATTCGGGACCTTTGCTTCATCTGCGGGATATCCAACTGGCATTAGCAACATTGCATGTTCGTGTTTTGGACGATTCAGTATATCTCTAAGAAAGCCCATTGGGGAAGGAGTATGGGTCAAAGTAACAAGGCCCATATTTTGTATGGCAGATATAAATATTCCAATTGCAATGCCACAAGATTCCTGTGAATAATAAGTAGGCCCCCATTCTAAATTTTTTCGTTGTCTTTTTGTCTGCCTAAATATGACGACTATCCAGGGAGCATCTGTTATGTGTTCTTTGACATAATCTGTACCTAGTGGCTCTAATAATTCAGACCATGATTCTGGCATCCTATTACTGTAAGTTTTAATTTCTTCTTTTTCAGATGCATCACGTATTTTTCTCTTTAATTCTTCATTCGAAATTACAACAAAAGTCCAAGGTTGAAGATGAGCGCCCGATGGTGCAGTACTTGCCGTTCTAATTGCAACTTCTATTAATTCACGTTCAACATTTTTATTTGAAAAATGTCTTGTAGTTCGCCTCCTATTCATCATTTTATAGAATGATAGCGATCGTTCTTTCATTTCTTCGAATGGCATCTCATTAAAATCTAAATCAATAAAATCCAATTCATTGTCTGACATGATTAGACCTCCATTGTTTTGGCTTAATCAATAATGCAATTAAGATTGAAGATATTACAATCAAAACTTCAAATCCAGGAATACTAAGATTACTATCTTCTGAATTACATGAATCTCCAGATCCTCCCCATTCCTTTCCATCAAACCAACAATTCGACCAAACTTTCCATCCAAAACCATTTTCGGGAACATTTGTTTCTTCACCATCGCTCCAATTCATCTCAATACGCCAATTCAGGTAGCTCGCATCTTCAATTATGATTAACGAACTCTCCCATATTCTCCCATTATTTGATGTTGTCATATTATTATTTTGAGGTGGATAGCAAACCCCAGAGTTTATGCAAATTTGAGTTACCCAAATCATAGATGTATTGTTTTTTGCTGTATCATCATCCAATGTTATTGATATATTATAAATCTCAGATTCAATAACGATATTTTGATATTCCATTGATGATATCCCAGTATCTTCAAGACTCATATTTTCATTTATACCTCCCTCAGATCCTAGTACATTCTGTAAAAGTATCAATAAAATTATCAGTGATATTACCTTATGCATATTATCTCCAATAATTTAAATTAAATTAACCCTCTTCATTTAAGTTTCTAATTCCCACAGTTCATCGCCAATCCAATGTATAGTTTCTATTGCCTTTCCTTTGACCATATTTATCATATCCAAGCCACTTACAGTTGCCATTCCTATGGCAAGTGGCTTACTATGTTCTTGATCTTTTATCCAAATTAATTCACCCTTTTCAATTGATTCATGTGCAAGATGAATGCCAGCCCCCATGCAGTCAGCCCCATTCATCAAAAATGGTATTGCACCATGGTCAACTGCTGCCCATCTAGTATCGGGCATCCATTCAAGGATCCCTCTAATCGTTGGGAACCAAATTTTCTTATTTCCTACAGAAATTAAAAACGCCAATATTTTCCTATCAACTAATAATATATCCTTCCCATCAAAGTGTCCCTTTTCTAAAAATTTAGAAGAAATATCAATATTTAACCCTGTATGTGATGTTATTTCCTCAATTATGTGTTTAACTTGCTTATACCTTACTGGAGTACGCCTTCGCAACCTCTTCTCACTCACGCCCTTCCGAACAAATCATAGACGAATAAGATATCTTTTCTTAATTTATTAAATAATATTTTTGCCAATCTATTGAAATAAGGGTGGACGGTCGGCGGGAGGATGGCAAAGTGGCATGGCATATCTCGTCGCAAACCTAGCGGAGGTCGTTTGAAGCGCCCTAGTAGATACCGAGGTAAGAGAAAAACAGAAATTTCAAGTGAAAATCAGTTTGCCTTTGTTGGAGAGAATGATACTCGTAAATTATATCGTAAAACCGCAGGATCACAAACTGTTCGTGTTTTATCAGTAAGTAATATCAATGTCAATAAACCCAAAGAAGGAAAAACAATCCGAGCTAAAATTACTAATGTAATCAATAATGATGCAGATTCTAACTATGTTAGGCGTAATATTGTTACGAAAGGCGCAATAGTCGAAACTGATGTAGGGCAAGTCAAAGTTACTAGCCGTCCGGGTATGCATGGCGTAGTAAGTGGCGTTTTACTCGAAGACTAAATCTTGCAAAATACTAAAATAATCTCACCTATGAGGTTCTCAGTAGTATGACTCGTGACTCAAGAAAAATGAGAATTTGGGCTCGTTATTTTGATTCCAAACTCAGTCGTTCCAATGGCCGCCGTGTTCCCAAAGAGGCAAGTATTCCAAATCCTTCCTTGGATGCAATAATTTGGGCTGCAAGAGATGCTGGAATAAGTAAAATGAAGCGAGAAGAAGATGCAAAACATCCTTCAAGGCCATTTTCTAAAGAGGGCATGTTGATCTTATCAACTAAAGATGCTTTAGAATCCACTAAGGCTGAAAGTAAAGAAGGAGTCTTACAATCAATTGGACTAAGGTTAAGAAAAAATTACTCCAACTCAAAACTAGAAAATAAATCTACAACTATTAACAGACCAGGAAATCGGCAAAAACTTTCTCAGAGAAAGTCATTCAAAAATAAAGCTAAATCTTCAAAGCGTAAGAAAAAATTTGGCCGTTAGACATCAATTTCCATCATCCAGCCAAATATATCTTCTGATTTCCTATTTTGTATTGATACTAAACTATCATAGATATCTCTAGTGATTTCACCAACTCCTCCATTACAAAATTCTACAACAATATCTCCATGTTTTATCGAACCAATCGACGATACTACTGCTGCAGTTCCTGCACAGAAACACTCATCAGCATTCAGTGCATATTCAACATCTATTTTTTCTTCTCTAACTTCATAACCCTTTGATCTTGCAAGTTCTATAATTGACAATCTAGTTATTCCTCCCAAAATTGTTCCAGTTAGTTCAGGAGTAGATATTACGCCATTTTTTATACAGAAAAAGTTTGCTGCCCCAACTTCTTCTACATATTTATGATTAACAGCGTCAAGATATATTATCTCAGCAAATCCTTCTGATTTGGCATTCTTAGAAGGTACCATGCCCGGGGCATAATTCCCTATCGCTTTTACGCCACCAGATCCTCCCGGTGCGGCTCTATGATGATTTTCAGAAATCTTTAATGAAGTTGGTTTTAATCCTCCTTTAAAATATGGTCCAACTGGCGAGACATAAACTAAAAATGTATAATCAGGTGCAGGCGATACTCCCAATATTGGGCCACTTCCCATTAACAGAGGACGAATGTATAGTGTACCCTTTCCTGCAGGTGGAATCCATCTGGAATTTTCTCGAACTGTCTTTATTACTGCATCAATAAATATGTCTTCAGGAACTTCTGGCATTCCGAGTCTTCTAGCTCCCATTTGCATCCTTTTTGCATTTTCCTTTGGACGAAATAATACTACACTACCATCTATGGCCCTATATGCTTTCATTCCTTCAAACAACCCTTGTCCATAATTAAGTACGCCAGCAGCAGGAGAAATACTTAGATTTTGAAAATCTTGCATCTTTCCAATCTCCCATTCTTCTCCTTGTTTACAATTCGATATGTACATTCTATCTGTCTCTCTAAAACTGAATGTAAGATTTTCCCAATCTATGGTAGAATATTTTTTTCCCATCATCTCTTCGACTCCAATTATATATCACGCACAGCAGTGAGTTTTCAATAATTCCTATTAGTATTACTCTTTAGGCATTATTTTATTCGAATCTCACACATAAATTGAATATCTTACAGTCACCCCTAAGATAGGGTTGGAACCATGGCATGGCAAGAAGAGTTGTGTATAATTTCCGGAGATAATAGAAGTTGGGAACAAAATAATATTTCCAAAACAGTTATAGAATTATGGTGCCGTTCTAAAACAGGCCACTCTGTCCTATTATTAGTTAACGGCTTACGCCCTTATTTAGAAATATTTGATCCGAATACTGATTCTGATTCTATTAAACCAACTCTCTCGTTAGATAAATTAAATTTCATAAAAGAATTACACGGCCAACCAGAGAGAATAGGAAATAAATTGTTCGAAGGAGAGATGAAGCCCTTTTGGAGACTCTACATAAAAGATACTAGATATGTCAGAAATGTCAGAGAAAGATTAATGAAAATTGGTTGGGGAGTAACTAGTGCAGATATTCTATTTGTACAAAGATTGCTATTAGATTGTGATTTGGGCCCCCATATAAAAGTCAAAGGAGATATTCTATGGGCTGGTGACAGAGCGCCGGAGAATACTAAAAATAATGATAATACTGATAAAAAAATAGCAGAATCAAAAATTAAGGACGTAGGAGGTGCGGGCATTTATCCTCTAGATATGATAATTTCTTGCAGATATCAAGATTTAGAAAGGGCAAAGCCATTTGCAACACCTTTTGTGGTATTCTCTTTCGACTTGGAGACCAGTATAGCTACTAATGAAATTTTATGTGCTGCCGCAGTTATCGAAAGAAATAAAGAAAGAACCGAATATCGATTTAGGGGAAATGAAGATTCTATTTTGGAAGGATTAACAACACTAATAAGACATGAAGATCCAGATATTATAACTGGATATAATATTGATAATTTCGATTTACCAAGAATGGATGAAAGAGCGAAAGTCTTAGCAAGAAAAAATAAAATGACTGAAATTTCACTCAATAGTTGGGGCAGAGTTCCTGCCATCGAAAGTGAATATAAACGACTTTTACCTTCACGTAAACAAAACAGAGTATGGCGTATTCCTGGCCGAATCCCACTCGATGCTTGGTGGCAAGCACGCCAAACATTAAGGCCACAAAGGGAATCTCTCAGATATGTATCTCAATTATTATGGCCCGATAATGAAGAAATGCATAAATTAGATATTGACTCAAGTCAAATGGATAAAGAATGGGCAGATCGTCCAGATGAAGTAATGGAATATTGTGTAAGAGATACCATTATTCCAATTGATATCTTAAATCAACTCCAATCAATTGGCAGAAAAGAAGCTCTAGCATCAGTGGCTATGACAACAGTTGATATAGCTGCAACAGCAACTACGAGTTGGTGGATAGATTCTCTTGTAATTAGATTAGCAGATCGTTCTAATATTGCTATTCCGATGACTAAATCCGGACCAAGGAGAAGAAATCAAATTGCTGGAGGATACGTACATGAGGTCGAGGCCGGGATGCGGCCATGGGTAACAGTATTAGATTTCAAATCTATGTATCCATCAATTATGATTTCTAATAATATTTGTTCCACTACCTTAGTTAGGAATGATAATGAAATTTCAGAATCGGATAATATTTCTCCAGTTACAGGCACAAGATATATTTCTAATAAAATTAGAAAAGGGCTAGTGCCCCAATTGCTAAATCATTTAATGTCTAGTCGTGACACTCATAAAATTGCATTCAACAAAGCAAAGATATCTGGAAATGAAGAGCAAGCATTTCTCCAAGATCAGCTCCAATATGCTGTCAAAATTCTTATGAATTCTTTTTACGGAGTTTTTGCTTCAAGTTTTTATCGTTTCACAGATCCTAAACTGGGTGCTAGTATAACCGAATGGGCAAGATATAATATTAAAGAAATAATAAGGCAATTAGAAGAAGAAGGAAGAGATGTAGTATATTCAGATACAGATTCAATTTTTGTTAGAGCGCCAGTAGATTTAGCTGCACCAACTAGTAAGCCTAAAGTAGGGACGGAGGAACTACAAAAATGGGAAGTTGCTAAACAAAGGACCTTAGATTTTGGTGAAGAACTTGCTCTAAGATTTAGTAAAGAAGGAGCAGAATTAGAATTTGAAACTGCCTTATCTGCATTTTTTAGCCATGGAGCAAAGAAAAGGTATGTTGGTAGAGTCATATGGCCAAGAGAAGAATTATTAATTCGAGGATATGAAGTTAGAAGGACAGACTCTTTTGAATTATTGAGGGATACTATGAAAACAATGTTTGAATTAATCCTTGATAATGAATCTAAAAAATCAGTTGATATGACTAAAAATATAATTGATGACGTCAAAGCGAAAAAAATAAATCCTTCTAAATTAGTAATAAGCAGATCATGCAAGGGCAGATGGGATAGCAAAAAAAATCAATGGTCATTTGATATGTATACTAATGAAAATTTACCTTATATCCGTGCAGCAAAAGAAAGGATTCGTAGAGGATTAAGTTTCACTCCTGGTATGAAAGTAGGATATATAGTTACAGACGCAAAATCAAGTCCTATGAATGTTGAACCATGGCTTGTTGATGAAATAGGTGCCGATCCTCCAGATTACGATTCGCAATATTATGCAGCCCGTTTAGCCAAAGCACTTGGTAGAATCACTGAAGCATTTAATTGGAGTGAAGATGAATTATTATCTGGCTCTAGGCAGCAAACTTTATTTGATTTTTAATCCATAATAATGAATAAAATTCAATAGTTGAGGCCGTGGGTTTAATTTTGTTTAAACTATGCGGTGGGTTATGGTGAAGCACACCCGGCCACTCGCTTCTTTGATGGTTTTACTCTTATTCTGTCCTTTTTTTGCTGGATGTACTGACGTATTTGATGATAATAATCCTCCAACAGTTGTGATGACAACGGATCCCTCAGGTACGATTAAAGCCTCCGAATCTGTAATATTTAGTGCAGTAGGAACTTCTGATTCAGATGGTGACACTTTAACTTTTAAATGGGATTTCGGAGATGGAAATACGGGGCAAGGCCTAACTACAAGCCATGCTTATGCAAATAAAGGTGAATTTACAGTAAAATTGAATGTTGGAGATGGAATCCATGAAACTACTGTAACTAAAAAAATTAATGTTGTTGGCTCTGATGCAAGGGAGCCAAGCGCTGTAATTAAATCAGAAAAACAAAATGACTGTGAAGATGAAGAACCTCCTTCAGGTGATTTCGTACTAATTTGGGTTTGTGAAGATGACAAAGAAATTGATGACAGAGATATAGAGGTATCAATTAATATCATTTTAGATGGTTCCAAATCTTGGGCTGGATGCAATCCTGATGATTCAGAATGTTATGCAGAGGAATACCTAATTAGTTACAAATGGGATTTAGATACATACATAGATTCTGATGGTGATGGAGATACGGAAAATGATGTTGATGCAACAGGCGAGACATATGAATGGAAAGATATCCCTACGGGCGGATATGAAATAAGGTTGACAGTTGAGGATAATAATGGATTCATTGATTACGAAGATTCTATGGTTTATGTCAATTATAGAGGAGTTTGGAATGACTTTGTTTTAGGAAGAGTAGCGAATAATCCACAAAATGAAGATGCAGCGTGTGCCGATAATGAAAATCCTTGTGAATTGACATGGGAATTTCCTTTAAATTATGGCCAAGATAATAAAGATAGATTAAGGTATTACAGGGCAAAATTAACATATCCCCAGGAAGATGATGACCAACAAATTGGAACAATTGGAGATACAGATAATAAATTAGACATGTATCTAAAAAACAGTACTGAAGAGCCAATCTCAAACACTACATCTCTAGGTAATGATAATAGGGATGCTGGAGATTGTAGTGGCGAAGATTATTGTGTTTGGATCCAAATAGGGGGCTCAACAGTTCGCTCAAAAGAGCCCGGTATTTGGACAATAGATGTAAAGAATGAAAAAACACATAATACGGATGTCAAACACCTGATAATTGAATTGGAATACCGATAATTGAGTTTTGGTGCTAATTATTGGCATATTGTTGTAATCCTCACTTTTTTTATTATGGGGAACGATTCATATACACCCCATTAGTCGGCGAGAATACATTAGAGGTGTATATAATGGGTTCACAGTGGGAAGATAAGAAAAAAGATCATTTGAATATCGTATTTGTAGGACACGTTGACCACGGAAAGTCTACAACTGTCGGAAGATTACTTCTAGACAGTGGGCATATTGAACAACACGTTATTGATAAGAATGAAAAACTTGCTGCTGAAAATGGAAAAGCTGGTTTCGGTTTAGCATATGTTATGGATGGCCTAAAAGAAGAACAAGAGAGAGGAATAACAATCGATGTTGCTCACAAAGAATTCTTTACACCTAATTATTACTTTACAGTCATAGATGCACCTGGTCACCGAGATTTCGTTAAGAACATGATAACAGGAACTAGCCAAGCAGATGCAGCAGTACTCTGTGTAGCTGCAAATGATGGAGTCAATGCTCAAACAAAAGAACATGCATTCTTAGCAAGAGTACTTGGTGTAAAGCAATTAATAGTTAACATCAACAAAATGGATATTAGTGGAGTGGACTATTCCGAAGATAAATATAATTCAACAGTTACGGAAGTTTCAAATCTTTTGAAAACAGCCGGGTTCAATCCAGCAGATGTACCATTTATTGCTGCATCATCATTCTTTGGAGAAAATATATACAACAAGAGTAAAAATATGCCTTGGTATAAAGGAATGACTCTTTTCGAAGCAATTGATAGCATTAAAATGCCGCCAAAGCCAACAGACCGTCCACTTAGACTTCCAATTCAGGATGTTTATAAAATTAGTGGAATAGGAACCGTACCTGTAGGAAAGGTAGAAACTGGTGTTTTAAATTCAGGTAAGACAGTCGTATTCAATCCAAGCCAAAAATCTGCAGAAGTAAAGAGTATCGAAATGCACCATACTATACATGAAAAAGCTGAGCCTGGTGATAACGTTGGATTCAATGTTAGGGGATTAGCTGCAACTGATATTCGTAGAGGTGACGTTGCTGGATACCCTGAAACTGCTCCAGAATTCGTAAGACATGATGAGACATTCATTGGCCAAATTCAAATTATGGATATACCTAAAGCAATAGGTGCAGGATATACTCCCGTTTTCCATGCACATACTTCTCAAGTAGCAGTTAGATTTGTAGATCTCCTAGAGAATGCAAAAACGAAAGAAGCAAATCCAGCATTCCTAAAATCTGGAGACGCTGCATTAATCAGATTTATGCCTACAAAACCTATGGCAATCGAAGAAATGTCCAAATTCCCTGAACTTGCTAGATTCGCAATTAGGGATATGGGTAAAACAGTCGCAGCTGGTGTCTGTATGAAGATTGAAAAGAAAGCATAATATTTCTAAATTAAATAAGTGGAGTGAACTTAATGCCTGTTGTGACCACTATAAAACTAACTGGAGATAACCATACTGATGTTGATATTGTATGTCAACAAATTAAATTAATATCGGATGAAACTGGTGTAAAACTTAGAGGACCCATTCCACTACCAACTAAAAAATTGTTAGTTCCATGTCGTAAAAGTCCTGATGGAGAAGGGGCAGAAACATGGGATCATTGGGAAATGAGAGTTCACAAAAGATTATTGGAATTAGTTACAAATTCTTCTAAAGATGAAAAATCATTAAGGAAAGTATTACGAATACCTATCCCAGACAGTGTAACAATTGAATTATCATTACGTAATCTAGGTTAATCCTAGTATTGATATTAATTTAATATCAATTACAGATTGAATGATTAATAATTATCTGTTAAAAAATTCCTTCGCTAAACTACCCATTGGATCCCATGCAGGTAAAACTTCAGGATTAGTATTTAGGCCGGATAACATTTCTTCAGTTAGATATGATTTTGGAGCTGCTATTTCAAACATATATTCGTCAAACCAATTATCATTCATTGTAAAAAATCCTTTCTCTCCACTTTTATCTGATCCCCATGAATTTTCAACTCTCCATCTTCTAGCCTTTCCTTCAACCACGTCTACTCCTGTAAAGAGCATAGCATGAGTCATCATAGTTTGTCCATGTTGTAATCTATTGGCTTTATCCATTCCAAATTCAATCTCATAGAGTTCTTTATATTCAAATAAGTTAGCATCCCACAATCCTTTTTCTCTTTCCATTTGTTTTCCTACATCACACCCCATCCAGACCGGCAAACCATCTTCAAGTAGTTTTTGAGTTATTTTTTTCATAGATTTTATATCAATATTTAGATAAATTACGGGAGGACCTCCTGATACATTTTGTAAATAATCAACTGTATAAGTTTTCATAGTTTTATTCCTTGGATCATGAACAAGGCATACATAGTCTTCCCAATTTATGTCAACATACTCGGATGCAAATTCCAGCGGTGTCATTGTGCCTTTACTGTGAAATTTATCATCTGTATCCCGCCACTGCCAATCAAAACTTTCGGGAGGTGTACCAAGATGTATGCATAATATCTTCCAAATATCACCCACTCTCTTCTCTTTATGTTCTCTAGCTTCTTCTATTGTACCTCCATTATCGATTATTTTACGTATTTCACTTGCTGAAGTCCTAAGAATATCCTTCAGAATTGCATTCATCCATCTAGTTGAACTACTGCTTTGAGATTCTGGATATGCTGATTTAGGTACCAATCCATGCTTTCTAATGAGGTTGGTAGCCATATTCCATTGACCGCCATCTCCTATTGGGTCGCCAAGTAAAAATCCAATAGTTCTATCATCAATTTTTCTGTCAAATGTTTCAATTATTGATTCTAATAAATGATTAGACCTTTCAAATTTATCCCAAAAATGTATATGTGCCTGACTAAATTCAAAATCTTTAATATTCATTTTTTCCATGGCTCCTGGCCTAAATAAATTCAAAGTAGCAAATAGCCAACATCTTCCACTACTTTTTTGATTCGTGACAGACCACTTATCCAATTTTATACTAAAAGACGAGTCCATTTCTTGTACTAAATCTCTATTCAAAGTTAATTTTGGTAACGCAACATTTGTGACAGCATTTTGAGATATTTTAGATTTACCATCATTCTCAAATTGTTCTCTATATTTTTTGATCTGATTGGCAGTTATTTCTATATTCATACATTCACTTCTCGTTCATATTGGTGCCGCTTCTGCTAAACCTGCTGCAATAAGGGTTTCAGCAATTAATGCTGGACAGGATTCAATATCTCCTGCTATTAGTAATATTTCTGCCCCATCTTCTGTAATTATTGGATCATTTAAATCTTTCAAAATCTTTATTCTAAGTAAATTATTTGAATCATTATTTTCCATTATATCATTTTTTGTATCCGGAGGAATATGGCTAACTTGATATGGGAAATCTTCTATCTCTCTAATCCTATCTTCTTCATCATATTCGGGATCCTCCCAATCATTTTTTATTTCAGGTACTTGAATAACTATTTCTTCTTCTTCTTTTCCTTCATTAAACTCCTCAAGGTTCTTATGTCCAGTTGATATTTGAACTTCTTCAACATAACTTTCTATTCCTTTCAATAAACCATTCCATTGTACGTCAATCTTGTATTTATTTGTATAATCGCAAACTCCCTTGTAAAATATCCTTTCTGAAGGATCATGCCTACTCCAATCAATTTTTTGCAAAACTCCAGTAAAATCAGAACCACTTCCGCTACTCTTAACTAAATTTGATAGGATTGCATGTTGGGCAAAGGCATTCATCCTCAATCTAGTTATGTCATTTACACATGTTCTAAGTACATTTAATCTTCTAGTTTGTAATTGTGATTTTGTAGTATGCCCTCCTTCTTTACGTATAGTCTCAGAGCACTCTGAATCTAAATGATACAGTAATTGTTTTACTGCCGACCAAAAATTTTCTCTTGGTAAATCGACAGGAGTAGTTTGAGTTTTTTGTTTCCTAGAAACTTCAAATATCGTCTTTTCTACCGCTATAAGTTCATAATTACTCAATCTAAGGACATCATCACTGCCTAGCATGCGGGTAACCTGTAACCGCTGGATGGCAGGAGATAAATGAACAATCCCCTACATCATCTCATTTCTATTCTTTATGCGTGAGTATCAAGAAGTAGTATTGTTTCCGTGTAGTGCAGATGTACCCGAGTGGTCAAAGGGGATGGGCTCAAGTTCCATTGCGTAGTGCTTCGCAGGTTCAAATCCTGCCATCTGCACCATTTGATTCTAATATGCCAATTAAATCTTCTAAAAATTCAATTGTACCCTCAGTTCCATTCTTTTTGGTACTATAGTCAGCAGCTGCAACAACCTCTTCAAATCTATCATCAATAGCTACTGACCATCCTGAAATTCCGAACATGGGAATATCATTTGGACCATCTCCGCATGATATAATTTTACTAGGATCAATACCTCGTTGCTCTAATGCAACATTTAATCCAACTGATTTATCAATTTTGGATGAAATTATATGAATTGCAAATCCAGTTTTTACTACTAGTAAATCATTCCATTGACTTGAAGATAGCAATGAACACATTTTATCATAATTTTCATCAGGATACAGGCACCACTCCGTCTCTCTCCATCTATTAGATTCAATTCCATCCGGATTAAAACCATCGATCTTTGTAGAAAGCCATAATGCAGCTTCTTTAGCCCTAGATCCATCTGCTAATACTCTAATTTTATGACCTTCGATGGTATCCCAAACTATGCCACCATTTTCGGCAACTATGAATCCCGATAATGCTAATGATTGCATTATTGGAGTAATATTGGGCAAGGTCCTCCCTGAGGCTAAAGAAACCACTAATCCCAATTCTTCCAGTCTTCTAATTAATGGAATCATTTTTGGAATAAATCCATTAAAATCCATTAATGTGCCATCAATATCAAAAACTACCATTTCCCAATCCCTATCCTTAGGAAACTCTTTCATGTAACTCCGAGGATGTTATACATCAAGACACCACCGATTAAAGGCACTCACTCACCATCTTCAAAGAGGTCTTCCGTTTGGATATATCATGGATGAAGGGGCTGAAGATTTTTTAATCCTTGAGGATGATGATTTTTCGATTCCACAAAAAGAAATTATTACTGAATCACCATTTAAAAATATTAAAAATATTTTCTCAAGAGGTAGAACTGAAAGCAATCATGAAAATAATAATATTTCACCAAATATAAACAAAAATGAAGATAATATTATTTTAGCCATAGATGGAAATTATGAATTTGATTGGAATATCAGGGGCATGGACTGTCCCGATTGTGCAATGAAAGCATCCAAAGCAGTAAAGAGACTGCCAGGTATTCAGGAATGCTCTGTATCAGCCACAGAAGGTAGAATAAGTATCACTTTGGATACTTCTAGAGGTAATGTTTCACGAACTTCATCTGTTTTAGAAAAACTAGGCCATCCTGCCGATATAGACTGGGTTACAATTAGTGACTTATCCGCTTCACAAATTGAAAATAAAGTCGGCATAAAAGGTTCAAAATTAACAAACTCAATTTCAAATGTAATAGGAGTACTGGCATCTAGGATTAAATCAGGAAAAATTGAAATTCAGTTATTGGATATTTCCGATCCAAATATCAAATTAGCACAAAAAAAAGGCTTAGAATATTTTTTTGGTGAAAATTACTCTATTTCAGCCATTTCATACTCAGATATTACCAAAGATCATTTGCAATTAATTGGGGCAATCTTGACAATTCCAATTATTATAATCGTAATACTAATGAATTCAAATAGTAATATACCTAATTGGTCTACATTATTAGTTTCATTAGTTGGATTATCATTTTCATCTTATTATATGTTTAAAGAAGCAATTGCTAGTATCCAACACAGAGTTTTGGGATTTCAAATACTGACTTCATTGGCTGTCATAGGAGCAATGTTACTGGGAGAATACCCTGAAGCATTAATGGTTTCAGGGTTAGTTGCCCTTGCTGCACATTTAGAAAATAGTGCACTAATAAGGGCTAGAAATGCAATGCAAGGGGGGTTTGATAGAATCCCAAGATATGCAAGAATTCATGCTTCAAGTAATATCAATCAATCATTACGCATAGACGGCATAATTCCCTCAGAAGGAATTTCACTTAGTGTCAATGCCCCAGTCTGTAACGATACGGATTTATTGCCGATTGAAGCGGTAAACATTGGCGACAATATCGAAATTAGGTCAGGAGAAATAATATCAATAGATGGAATAGTTATCGAAGGAAATGGTGCAGTAGACAAAGCGCCACTTACAGGCGAACCAATACCCATAATCGTCAAAGTGGGAGATTTTGTAGAGGCAGGATTAGTCTTAACCCGTGGCCCTATTTTAGTTAAATGTGAAGCAAGGGGTGACGAAACACGTCTATCAAGTCTTATTGAACTTGTAAGAA
>Ga0114994_10001593_pt1 | contig 16413 bp, 10 predicted proteins | sample ArcticOcean_MG_C_9_FD_87043 | JGI IMG/M metagenome (GOLD analysis project Ga0114994, IMG submission 87043) | Marine microbial communities from western Arctic Ocean - ArcticOcean_MG_CB2_152 | ecosystem: Environmental > Aquatic > Marine > Oceanic | place: Arctic Ocean: Canada Basin | collected...
ACAGTTTCGGTACAAATTACATTCCAAAAAATGAAATTGTTAATCTTACTCTTAGAATTCAAAATGTGGGACTAGGACTTAGTGAAAAAGTTGATTTTTCTATTATAAAAAACCATGCTTTTTCAACATCCGACTTTACTGGATTAATTCAAATCAAAAAATTAAATCCTGGAGATTATCAAGATATTGATATAAATGTAAAAAGTAGCAAGGACCAATTTGCAATTAAGTTTAAGACAATTGACTATCTAGATAATGAAGTCGTGCACCAAGTTGATTTAGAGCTAATGAATCATTATAGACCAAAAGAGAGTTTAACTTCTCAAGAAATAGGTTCAGTAAATATTAATCCCTACCCAATTAAAGTTGGTGAGGTAGATGTTGAAAAAAATATTCCAATTGGAAAGAGAAATATCAATAATATGGCAATCATATTATCAATAGATGACTATGAAGATATCGATTTAAATATATCAAAATATTCTGGCAGAGACGGTAACATTTTTAGATTATATATGCAAAATCTTTTTGGGATGGATGATTATCAGCTTTATCCATCAAAAACATGGCAAATGGAGAGTGGGCCGTCTAAAAGTGATTTTAGTAAGATTTTCGATCCACATCAAGGCGTAATACGCAATAGAGTAATTTCTTCAAGTAAATATTCAGATGTTGATTTTGTAGATATTAATGTTTTTTATTCTGGATTGGGAATTTGGTTTAATAAAAAGCCTTATATCATACCAAAGGATGGTAAAAAGATTGACCCGCTTTCTTACGTGAGTATTGAAAAATTATTAAATAGTTTATCCTTGCTATCGGTTTTGCAAAACATTAATTCAATTACAATTTATTTAGACGTTAAATATATTAACTTTTCTGAAGCATTAAAAAACTATCAATATCCGGAATTATCAAAAAAATTATCGGTTTTATTGTCAGCTTCTCCAGGAGAGGACTCTCAAGAAAGCGATGATATGAAGCACAGTATTTTTTCATATTTTTTATTTAAAGGTCTAAAAGGCGATGCAATGGGGGAAGATAATATTTTAGAATTAGGAGAACTTGCAGAATATTTATATAGAAAAATACCAGAGTATTCAGGTGCTCTCAAAGACGGTATTTTGCAAAACTCCGAATTTATAGGATCTGATTTAAAAAGAGTTTTAATAGATTTAAGATAATATGTTGATACTTGGTATAAGATATGTGGACAAGTATCTTATAAAATTTTTATATTTATCCATATGAATAGAGGATTTGCTATATTTCTCATTGTTTTAGTAGGCTGTGGCTTATTTGGTTGGAGAGAGTATGAACGCCAAATGAGCGAAAGAGTATACAAAAATAGAATTAAATTAAAACTTGCTCAGCGAGAACAAAAAAAGAATCAACTAGAAGAATTAGAAGGAATTAAGAAAGAGGAACAAACAAAATTCAAAGTACAGATTCCTCATGATGGAAAACCTGAAACAAATACTTACCCAATGATTCTTGATGCCACCAGTTCTTTTGACCCAGATCAAGGAGATCGAATAAGGTATGGGTGGAAACAGCTAAGCGGTAATAAAATTCGGCTAAGGCCTAATTCTAGCTCTGGTATTGTTTCATTTGAAGGTACCCCTGGAGAGTACACTTTCGAACTTACCGTTTCTGATAACTATGGTAAGTCCACAGTTATTACAAAAACAGTTAAGATTGAGCAAGAACCTAATCAGGCTCCTATAGTAGACTTAGAAATTAGGCAAGGAGTCACTGATTAATCACATAGTTTTATATTCGCTTTAAATCTTTTTTAAGCATAATTACATTTCTTTAATTAATTTATAATTATGAAAAATAATTACTACTCCCTTGGCATCGATATCGGAGGTACAAACACTGTCTTTGGTGCAATCTCAAACGAGGGATTGATATTAAAGAAAGAATCAGTACTGACCAATTCAGGTGAAAATCCATCTGTTTTATTTGATGAAATTTTCAAAAAAAATCAGTTATGGATAAAAGAGCTTAAAAACAGTTATACTTTTAAAGACATTGGTATTGGTGTGCCTAATGGAAACTATTTTACTGGCATGGTTAAAAATCCACCAAACCTTGGTCAGCAATGGCAAAATTTGGATTTAGTTACATTTGTAAAAAATTATCATGATGTTCCTATTAAAATTACAAATGATGCGAATGCTGCAGCGTTAGGAGAACAAGCTTTTGGTGTTGCAAAAAAAATGAACAATGTGGTAGTTATTACTCTAGGAACTGGTTTAGGTAGCGGTATTATTACGAACGGTAAAGTGCTTTACGGTCACGATGGTTTTGCTGGGGAATTAGGTCATGTAATTATTGACTCAAAAGGTAGACCCTGTGAATGTGGAAGGCAGGGTTGTCTGGAAATGTATGTTTCTGCAAAGGGATTAAAGCACACTATTGATGAGTATTTAACACGATATCCAGGCAATAAAACATTACTAAACTTAAAAGCTGATAATTTTGATGGAAAGAAAATGGATGAGGCATTTGATGCTGGTATAAATATAATTGAAGAAATCTATGAGTTTACGGGTAATATACTTGGTCTAGGTCTTGCTCAGGCAGCTACGATTCTTTCTCCAGAAGCATTCATATTCTATGGCGGTCTAAGTAGGGCAAAACATCGTATACTTAAATTTGCAAAGAAGTCAATGGATGCTAATCTATTAGGTTTTCAAAAAAATAATATAAGAATACTTTTATCTAAATTAGATGATGGCGAGGCAGGTATTCTTGGTGCTTCTAGCCTACATAAATAATAATTTAGCCAAATTATATATTACTAAATATCACCATTAGGGTCTGTTTTTAAATGTAAAATAGTACTAATCCCGTTAGAGTTTGACTCTCCCGTAATTATATAACCATTATCTTTTGTTTGTCTAACACTTTTAAAGACATCTTCTACATTATCATCTCCATAAACTTTTTCCCAAACTTGATTTCCTAAGGCATCGAAGCAAACTACCCAGCCTTGTTGATTAGTACCAGCTAGTTTTTTACCAACAATAACATAGTCTCCGTTGTGATTTTCAATCATATCTAATGCAAAATTATTACCGGGGATTGAGGTTAATAAAATTTGATTTCCATTATTGTCTGTATTAATAATCCAAGAAGATGCATTCTCTTCATTATTATCAGTTGAATAGCCACAAAAGGTATAGCTGCCATCCAGACCCTGAATTAATTTCTTTGGATAATCATATGTGTCCAAATTCCAAGTTTTTGTCCATACCGTATCGCCATTATCAGAAATATTAGTATTGAATTCTGATAATAAAATATTTGAAGGTGCTGAAGATGAGGATTCAGATAATGATGCAAGAATTATATAGCCATTACTTATTTCAATTATTGATTTTCCACTTTCTATAGTTCTTTGCGAAGTAGGAGCGATTGAAATATTATATTGATTATCGACACTGCCTAATTCATTAACTTCTAATATTAAAATATCAGGATGTTGTGCATGATATTGCCCAATGATAATATATCCATTTTCAGAGGATAATATTATATCATTGGCTTTATCAAGGCCATATGCAGCATTCTCTTCTTCAGAATCATAACCAAAAATCGAACTCCATAGTTGAGTGCCATTTTGCATCGTTTTCGTTATTCGTATATCAGTATCTTCATTGCTATTAACTATGTTTGATATAAAAACATAGCCATCATTACCTTGCGTCTTAATTAATTTCACTGGCGTCTCATTTTCCCCATAATTAAATGGGATGGATGCCGTTTCAATTCCATATTTGTTAATACTAGTCAAAACAATATCCGTGCTATTTTTTCCAATGATTCTATATTCCTCAAAAGAGGTTTGAATACCATAGAATCCTGCAATCGGCCCTGAATCAGATCCATAATTTTGTAAAAATGTAAAATATACAGGCATGATCGATTCTATGTTACTAAATACTTCATAACCCCAATCATCAATTACAGAAACAATGAAGTAATAGGTAGTCTCATAATTGTTTTCTGAAGAAAAATAAATTGTATCCAGGCTATTATTCGAAATAAAAATAACTTCTTTATCAACCATGTTAGCATCAAACGCTCTGTATAGTTTGTAGCTTTGAAAATCTGATGATTGATATCCAGACCATTTTACCGTGAACTCATTTCCAAAAGAATTGATTGAATCTAAAGATACTGATTGTGGGATAGGTCTTGTAGTATTTGACATAAAACTACCTTTTGTGCTTTGGTTTAGAGTATCATATACAATTATTCTAAAGTAATTATTTATATGTGGATCAAAGTCATCAATAGTGTAACTAGATGTATTTATGCTCATTACGCTATCAAGTAGAGCAACACCTACAGTATCATTAATTCCTCTGTAAATCTCGTATTTTAAAAAATCTAAATCTTGTGATTTATTCCAAGATATGTACATAAATGAATCATCGTATGTGATTGATTCAATATTAATTGGTAATGGTTTAGGATCTAATGAAGAAGTAAAGACATTACTTTTTGTAGAATAATTAAAGGAGTCAGAAACAACTACATAGAAAAAATTAAAAATTAGAGGATCTACATCCTGTAAAAAATAGATTATGCTATTTACATCATTCGTACTATGTATGAGCGAAAAGTCAGTATCATCATCGACAATTGAGTGATATAGGTCATATTGACTAAAATCTGAAGCATTTGATTTTTCCCAAGAAATATCAAAACCTGCGTTATTAAAGGTCACTGATTCAATTTCGATTGAATCAGGGACAGATAAGGTATTATCTATAATGTAGTCTATAGGAGGACTCTCTGTGCAATTATCATCACAATCACAAATGCTCACAGATATCGATACTGGTCCATCAGGAAGATCATTAGTGTTCAAACTTATTTCAACTGGCTCATTGTTGATGTTTCCTAATATTTCGCTTAAGGGTATATCTATTTTAAAATCATTAATATTAATTTCAACTCCACATATACCATCAGCATCACGGGCATCGATACTTAGGTTCACAACTTCGTTACATGTCGCCCCAACCTGGGGGAATGTAATTACTCAGTAACCTGGCTTGTCTTCTACACGCCACTTGCAAGATTGAAAGAAAGTAAGAGCGAGAATTAATAGACTGATTCTTATCATTTTAATATTTAGTCTCATAATAATTAGTTAAACATTTTATTTATTTGGAAACCAACCTTTAGTTTTTGGTCATTGTCATTTATTCCAATATCCTCAAAAATCGCTGTCCCATGTAAACGATGCAGGTTTGTAACAGACAAATCAAGACCTATTGAATTAATATGATATTGAATTCCAGCTTTAAAGCCAGTTTTAATCGCAGATGAAATGTCTTCATCGGTGATTCGCTTTGATATTCTAGTATAAAATTGAATATTATTTTTATAAAACCAATGTAATCCAGTTTCAACAAACCATATATCCCATGGGTAGCCTTTAGGCTTTAGTTTCGTGTCAGCAATGTTTTTATGTAGATAGGTTGGTGCTAACATCAATCTGAAGTTATGACCTAGCTTATATTCAAAAATTAATTGATTTAAAAAGCTAAGTTTATCATAATCATCAACAATGATAGATTTATCAAGATGTGTACTCATTAAGGACTGAAATATTATACTTATTGGATAATTAGGCTTTTTAATTAATCTACTTAAATAATTTGTTCTAAAAGAAAAATCAAAAGTTTTTAAATAATTACTTTTTGAGATTTCTATGGTAATAAAATCTTTTAGACCATATCCTAAGGTTAGTTTTGATTGAGTGCCAATCGTCGAGCCAAACCTGTTTTCTAATTGTAATTTAACTGAATTCTCAGGTAGTAGAAGTCTAGAGTCAGGGATAGTATCTCGAACAAGTTTTTCATTGTTGACTTTCTTTTTCAAACCGTTTATTTTGTATAAAACGGACAAGTTGAAAGTATTATTCTTATAATTTAGAGAATCACTTAAGGTCTTTTTTACATCAATCATGCCTAAGTAGTAAGCAGTCCTGATTCCAAGTCTATTATTTATCATGTAGTCAGCGCCAATATTTAGCCCAGCATCTAAATCAAATTCCTGAGGTTTAAGGTTAAGTTCATCTGACTGGCTGCTATTAAAATCTGTAAACTTTAATTTTGTAAGCGAAGTGCCTCCAAGTGAGACACCAAGCTGTAGACCAATAAAAGAATAAATTTTACTACTGAACAATATTGGGTAGTAAATGTGGGTAGATGCATAATTAAAAACTTCATAGCCACCAATTTCAATTTCGTAATTTACACCACCAATATTCACAACTGTATTATCTTCTAATTTAGAACCTCTTTGAAGATAGCTAGCGCCAGCAATGAATCGATTTATTGGATATTCAAAGCCAATGTTGAATCCATTACGAGCACCTATATTAATACGATTATTTATGATATCATTATTATATTTGATCCGAGATGAATTAACTCCACCAAAAATTGTCAATTTACTTTGGGCATTAACATTAGATAATAAGAACGGGATTATAATTAATATTTTAACTAATCTGAAATATATGGATTTTGTTTTTAACATGAGTTGTATGTATTAATTTTGAATGTAGCGGAGGAGGGAATCGAACCCCCGACACCCGGATTATGATTCCGATGCTCTAACCAGCTGAGCTACTCCGCCAAATAACATTTAATTACTTGTCATTAAATTAATTATCTAAATGTAAAAAAACTAATGTTAGAAAAACAAAAATTTGATTTTTTGGAGGTATTAATGCATATTATATTTTATTATACTTTAAAGAGCACAGGAGCAAAATTATGTATCCATCAATTGAAAATTTCATGGAAAAAGTAAAACGTAAAGATCCAAATGAGTTAGAATTTCATCAGGCCGTTCATGAGGTTGTTGATTCACTCTGGGGTTTTTTAGATTTAAATAGAAATTATTTACATTCAGGCGTTTTAGATAGAATGGTCGAACCTGAAAGAGTTATAACCTTTAGAGTCCCATGGCGAGATGACAGAGGGGTGGTAAATGTTAATCGTGGCTATAGAGTTGAATTTAACTCCGCAATAGGGCCATATAAAGGTGGCTTACGGTTTCACCCATCTGTAAATCTAAGTATATTAAAATTTTTGGGATTTGAACAAGTTTTTAAAAATAGTCTTACTACACTTCCAATGGGCGGAGGTAAAGGCGGTTCTGATTTTGACCCTAAAGGAAAATCTGATAATGAAGTAATGAGTTTTTGCCAAAGTTTTATGACAGAACTTTCAAAACACATTGGTCCAAATACAGATATCCCTGCAGGAGACATAGGTGTAGGTGGTAGAGAAATAGGTTATATGTTTGGACAGTATAAAAGGATTAGAAATGAGTTTACTGGCGTTTTAACAGGCAAAGGTCTTAATTGGGGAGGTAGTTTAATTAGACCGGAGGCCACAGGTTATGGATGTGTTTACTTCGTTGAGGAGATGCTAAAAAATTGCAATAAAACAATTGAAGGAAAAACCGTGGTCGTATCAGGATCAGGAAATGTTGCGCAATATGCTACTGAAAAAGTATTACATCTTGGTGGAAAAGTAGTCACATTATCAGACTCTTCAGGTTTTATACACGATCCAGGTGGGATAGATGAAGAAAAATTGAATTGGGTAATCGATTTAAAAAACAATAAACGAGGAAGAATCAAAGAATATGCTGATGAGTTTGGTTGTGAGTATTATGATGGAAATCGTCCCTGGGGTATTGATTGTGATGTTGCTTTACCTTGCGCAACTCAAAATGAAATAGATGGCAAAGAAGCAAAAGAGTTAATAAAAAGTGGTTTAATCGCTATAAGTGAAGGCGCAAATATGCCATGTAATCCTGAGGCTGTTAATGTATTTCAAGAGTCAAAAATACTATTTGGGCCTGGGAAAGCAGCAAATGCTGGTGGAGTAGCTGTTTCTGGATTAGAAATGAGTCAAAATAGCATGCGTATAAAATGGGATAGGGATGAAGTAGATCAGAAACTGCTTGGTATTATGAAGAGTATTCATGCTTCATGTGTTGAGAATGGAAAAAATAATAATCATGTGGACTATGTAAAAGGTGCCAATATCGCAGGCTTTATAAAAGTGGCTGATGCAATGATTGATCAGGGGGTAGTATAAAAGATTAGATTCCGGATGAATCTTCTTCATCCATGATCTCTATTTTTTCTGGTTTTGGAATAATGACCTTTCCTAATCCTGTTAGTCCATCTATAATAGAACGAAATGGATCTTTAAATTGATACCAGCTAATATGATTTTTTTCTTGTTTGGGATTTATTGTTTCTAACCATTTAGAATTTAAAAAGTCATTTTTGTTTTTGTGGTCTATGGTTAAATAGCCAACATGGAGGCTAATAATATTTTGAAAAAAATGACTACCAAAGGACGGGTCGACTGGAAAATCTTGGTGTCCTAGCTCTATAATCATTTTTGTGTTAGATATTTGTTGCCAATTTAGTGGTACCCCTAACCAGGGGTCTGAAGAACCCCATCTGCCAGGGCCGACGAGAATATATGGTCTTTTTTTGCCCAATTCTTTATTAAAAAATTCAATTTCTTTAGCTATCTCAAACGATTTTGATGGGTCGTATTTTTCTGGGGATAAGTAAAGTATGTCTTTAATTTGATTTGTTGAACCATTTCCTAATGTTATATGACTAGAGGCAAAAATATCTTCCCTTTTAAAATACTCTGAAGCGATAGCTTTACTTGTTGTTATTAACATAGGTTTTATTTGTAATAAGTAGAACTCAGATGACTTATTTTTTTGCATATTTACAGCAAACTCTATTTCGACTGGGCATCCAAGGGCTTGTTTTCCTAGTCTGAGTAGCTCATTAAGTATCTCGCATAAAGGTATGATTTTCCAGTCAAGGATTGGAGAAAAATTAACTACTCTTGTCCCTTCATAAGACAGCGAATTTCTAAGAATATTATCATCAGAAGTAATAACACTTCCTAACCAATCAAGAGACTTATCGAATTCAGCTTTTGAAAGGCTATGAAGTTTCAAGTCGTTTTTTAAATCGTAATTAGTATCATCCATTTCAAGTGAGTAAAAATTGGCTTGAGAATTAGCCAATGCTGATTTTATTGTTGAAAACTGAGGTTTAATTGCAGGGTATTTTGGAGAAATACCAAGGCATTTTCCTCCGTCTACAATAGTTTTCCCAAAACCAAGTGCTAAATAGCATACACCTTCGTCTCTTCTCATATAAGATACAGGATAAAAGTTTATACTTCTTAATACGCCACTAAAAGTCGGGTAAAATCTTCCGTTAGAGTATTCTTGGCCAGCAATTTCCATTAAAATGACTGCCATTTTTTCTTCCTCTGTTCGATGTGCACTATTTGCAAAATATGATTTTGAATCGATGTAAAAAATCGATGCGAAAACTAATTTAATAGCATTAATTAATTGATTAATACGATCTTTAAATAACGTTTGATTATTTGGTAACATAAATGTTGAGTATGCGCCAGATAGTGGCTGGTATTGTGAGTCTTCAAGCAAACTTGAAGATCTGACTGCTAAAGGATAATTACATCCTTTTAAAAATGTCTCTACTTTGAGTGTTAGGTCCATTGACAACCTGCTTTTTAAAAACAATGCTTCAATGTCCTCATCATCATTTGATTTTAAGGCATCATCCCAAAGTTTATTATCTTTCATGAAACGATCAAATTCTTCTGTGGCAATAATTGCTGTTTTTGGAATTTTAACATTTATATTTTTGTATTTATTATTTATTCCAGACTGAATTAGCATATCTTTCGCAAATGCTAATCCGCGTGCCTTGCCGCCTAAAGATCCTCCACACATCTTATAGAATCTAGAGTTTTTACCGTCCTCAGAAGAAAAATCTGATACTTCACCGAACTTATGCTTCTCTATTGAATTATTAATCTCATTAATAATCTTATTTCTTATGTCTTCATCTTCAGTAAAAGTTTCAACATTGATTTTTCTAAGTTGCGTGGCTAAATCAAAATTTGATCTAGCTGCAAGCCAATTTGAAAAATGGTTGCTTTTTCCATGAAATATAATGGTTTCTATTGGAACTATTTTTATGCCTTCGATTAAATCTTGAATATTTGTTGCTTTTATTAGTTCATTGCCTTGATTATCTTTAAAAATAAAGTCACCAAACCCAAAATTGATTATCATGAAATTTCTCAAGTCTTTTAATAAAGTATTAGATTTTTTATGCAAGAAATCAGTTCCTAATTCTTGAGCTAATTTTCTATTAGAATCATCTGTTGATTGCAACATTATAGGCATGGAAGGATGTCTTTCTCTAATGGATTTTGCAAATTTAGTTCCTGCCTGCGAGTCCCTCTCTCCATTATTTAGAAATTTTACATCGGATATTATTCCAACAATATTATCTCCATATTTTGTAGAGAACTTTTTAGCTGTTTCAAAATTTGGTGTTAGTAATACTTTAATTCTTCCTCTCAAGTGCATTGATTTATAAGTAGAGCTAAAAGTTTTTTTCATGAGATTTTTTGTAAGCGAAACTATTTCTCTATAAATAAGTGGAAGTAGTATTGAATACATGCGAGGTGAATCTTCAATAAGGATTATCGCACGCACATTGCCTTTAATTATATCTTTTTCAGCATTTTTTCTATCTTCAACATATTTAATAATTGCTGGAAAAACGGATGCATCGCCAGACCATATAAAAACTCTATTTATAGAACTGGGTGAAATTTTTTGAGTTATTTGTTTTATTTCTGTTTCATCGAAGGCTAGTAAAATAACGGGCATATTTGGATATTTCTTTTTTATAGATTTACCAAGAGAGATTGGATCAGTATCTTCAATTCTCAACATAACAATAACCAAATCAAATTTATTCCTTGATAAATGGTTCATTGCTGAAGCTGCTGTTGAAGAGCGTGTTACTCTAGGTGCATAATTAAAATTCATCCCTATGTACTCTGTCATAATCTGTTCTGTTAATCCGCCATCCTCTTCTAGAATAAATGCATCATATGGGCTAGCTACCAATAGAATTTCATGAACTCTGTGAACCATTAGCTCATTAAAGCTATTGTCTCGGCTAATATTAAAAGGGTTTTTTTTCACAGGAAAAATAATTTCAGTTTTCGTATATTTAGTTTCATTTTAAACCTTTAAATTGTTTTGTAGTAAAATAATTAACTAAAATTGAATATAAAGTAATCAATATATACATAATTTTAACATCTCTTAGCCTAGTTCAGCCTTAAACTAAAATTACTTAAAAATGCTTAGACCTCTAAAGTCTTTTGATATAAAAGGCCAAACTATATTACTTCGATTGGATTTAAATGTTCCAATTATTAATGGAATTATCCAAGATGACTTTAGAATTAAAGCCTGTCTCCCAACGATTAAACACTGTTTGAAGGAAGGAGCTGCGGTTGTAATAATGTCTCATCTAGGTAGGCCAGAGGGAACTTACAGCGATGATTTAAGCTTAATTCCGATTGGTGAACACCTTGCCTCGCTTCTTGAACTCCCTATAAAATTTTCTAAAGACTGTATTTCTCAAGATGCGCTCGATACTTCATTGTCTTTGAAGTCTGGTGAAGTTCATTTACTTGAAAACTTAAGATTTCATAAAGAAGAAACACAAAATGATTCAGTGTTTTCTAATAAGCTCTCAAAACATGGCAGGCTATACATTAACGATGCTTTTGGTACCGCTCATAGAGCGCATTCATCTAATCATGCTGTTATTGATAATTTTAAAAACTTTGGTATAGGATACTTATTTGAAAAAGAAATGAAATATTTAAAGGATGTTATCAATAAACCTAAAAAACCTTTAGTCCTTATACTTGGAGGTGCAAAAATATCAACAAAGCTGGGTCTTATTGATAGGTACGTTCATCAAGCTGATTCAATTATTGTTGGAGGCGGGATGGCCTTTACATTTTTGAAAGCTATGGGTTATAGCGTTGGTAATTCGTTAGTTGAGTCGAAAATGATAACTAAAGCAAAAAACATTTTGGATATAGCAAGAAATAGCGGAAAAAAAATAATTTTACCAACTGATGTTGTTTGTTCAAATAATATAAGTGTTTCTGAGCCTGGTAGTGCTGTTAGTGTCCGTGATATACCTGACGATATGATGGGGTTAGATATAGGACCAAAAACTATAGAAAAGTATTTAGAGGCATTAAGTTCAGCTAAAACAATATTATGGAATGGCCCCATGGGTGTATTTGAAAATAAATTTTTTGAAAATGGCACAAGATCGATAGCAGAAAAATTAGTTGAAATTGCATTGTATGATTCAACTGTAATTGCTGGTGGTGGTGATACGGCTTCAGCGCTAAGACATTTTAAACTTGCAGAAAAAATTACTCATGTTTCTACAGGCGGGGGAGCTTCACTGGCTCTAATGTCAGGAAATCAATTAAAAGCAATAAATAAATTGGAGATTTAAATAAGTATGATTAATTCTATAGTTGCAGGTAATTGGAAAATGAACAAAACGCCCTCTCAAGGGAAATCTTTTTCTGAAATCATGGTTGAAAAATTAGATTCTAAATGTAGTGTAGATGTAATAATATGCCCGCCTTTTACTGGCTTAAGTAGCTTAGTGTCTTCCTCAAAATTTCATTTAGGAGCGCAAAACTGTCATTTTGAAAATTCTGGTGCTTTTACTGGAGAAGTCTCAACAGCTATGTTGCTTGAATGTAATGTTGAATATGTTATTCTAGGGCATTCAGAAAGAAGATCAATTTTCCATGAAAAAAATAATGATATAGGCCAAAAAGTATCAAAAGTTTTAAAAGATAATATGAAGCCTATTTTGTGCGTTGGGGAAACTATAGATGAGTTGAATGCTGGTTTAGCAAAAGAGACTGTTCATCATCAGTTGCAACAAGGTCTAAATAATATAGAATCATTACATAATATAGTTGTTGCCTACGAACCTGTATGGGCTATTGGGACAGGTCTGACAGCTTCATTTCAAAAAGTTGGCGAAATACACTCATTTATAAGAAATATTCTAAAAGAACTTTTTTCTGAAAAAGAAAGTAATATTGTTCCTATTATTTATGGTGGTTCAGTAAATTCTGATAATGCAGAAAAATTAATAAATGTTCACTCTGTTAATGGATTTCTAATTGGTGGTGCTAGTTTAGATCTTGATAAATTTGTAGAAATCATTAATATTGTCGATAAAAATTAGGAGTATTCTTTCCAATGATCGGATTTTTAGTTGTAGTGCACACTATTGTAAGTATATTATTAATATCGTTAGTCTTGATGCAAGCTAGTCAAGGTGGAGGCCTTTCTGGGACCTTTGGGGGTCAAGCTGCTAGCTCAATTCTTGGTGGGCAAGGAGCAGGAAATATTTTGAGTAAAATTACTGGCTGGCTGGCCGCGATATTTATTGGTTTAGCAATTTTAATAAGCACATTGAGTGGGCCAAGTGAAGAGAGCAGCTCCTCTCTAGTAAAAAAAGCCTCTGAAGAAAGCCCGATGCTTCTCGAGCAAAGTCCTTCTGAGCTTGAAGAAAAACAGCCTGTTCTAGATTTAGAATAAAATAACTTAATAAAAATAATTAACTACTATGCCGAAGTGGTGGAACTGGTAGACACGCGGGCTTGAGGGGTCCGTGAGGGCAACCTCGTGCCGGTTCGAGTCCGGCTTTCGGCACATTTTTTTAAAATTAGAATGAATTTTTCTATTTCTTCCTCTTTGCCATTTTCGTTACTTAAGAGTAGATTTAAAATCTAATCTTAACGGTTTCAATAATAAAAATGAATAAAATCATATTATCGCTAATAATTGTTTTAACTACGTTGGGATTTGCCCAAAACACAACAATCTTATTTCTCCGGGATGGATCTATTATACAAGGCACTATTACTCACGAAAAGCCTAATAAAATTTTCTTAAAAACTGATATGGGCTTTATTCAAATTAAACCCGAAGATATTATAGGTAGAGAAGATTTAGCAAAAAAGGGTGATTTGACCTATATGTCTGACCAGATAGAGTTTGTGCGAAGGTATGTTGAAAGTTTATCGGGAAAAACTGTTTCATGGAAAGACTCCTTGCAGAGTAATATTGAAAATTTATATCAAATATACAGAGGCGTTGAAATTCTTCAACAAGAATTTGAAGCAGACTTATTACGTCTTTATACCAAAGAACAAGAAAAAACTAAACAACTACTTGAAATCACACATGATATAGTTGAGCATGAGGTCGATATATCGCTAAATAGACAAAATATAGGCTTAGTCGGTGATACTATTTCTAATATAAACAATGGCTTAGCAATTGCGGAAAATAACTTAGCGAAAAATATAAATCAAACTTATGTGTTGTCTGGGTCGACAGCAAATATGATGGGTGATATAGATGGTGTAGCAGAAGAAATGATAAATAATAAAAGTCAAATAGATATAATGTCTGGTTCAGTAGCTAATTTATATCGTGAAGTTCAAAGAGTAGAAAAATCATTTGAGTCCATAAATCGATCGATTAAAGAAAATAGAGGTTCAATCGGCCTGAATCAAGAATCTATAAATGCAAATCATAATGCAATCATTGCAATGGGGAATTCTTTCGACAAAAAGATTGATGCTCTTAATGATTCTTTGAATGTCTCACAAAATGAATTAGTAAGCACTATGGAGCTGTTATGGAAACAAAATAAAAAATCGGTAACTGACATTAATGATACTTTTAATGATAGTCTTTATAACTCTAATAGAAAAATTAAAAAAATTGATACCAAAATTGATGATGTCGATAGCGATTTAGAACTCTACATTACAGAATTGAAGGTTTCTATTGAAAGTATCAATAAAGCTATTGCCGTTCTTAATGGTAATATTAATGGAATTGAGAGCAACGTAAACAGTGTTAGTTCAAAACTAGAAACTTTAACTACACAAGTTTCAAAAATCAAGAAAAAGTAGATAATATTTACCGTGGATTCATGAATATAAGTACAAACAAAAATCATTTAAAGAGGCAGCGATTTTTTTAAATAATCAATAGATTTTTATACAAATTACATGAAAGCAAAAAAGCTTTAAGTAATGTCAATAAACGTATTTATAAATAATTATAAACTTTAGAAGGAAGAATTAAGATGTACAAGGTTTTTATATGTTTAGTATCAATATTACCAGTTTTGGCATTGGCTCAAGATCCTGAACAGTTGCTTATGCAAGCTAATCAGAGGATGGGCTCAGGAGAATTAGATAAAGCTGACTCTTTGTTAAAAGAATCTCTTAAAGTTGACCCTTCGTTTGCGCCAGCTCATATAGGGTTTTCTGAGCTATGGCTTCGAAAAGGTGATTTAAATAAAGCAAACGCATCTGCGACAAGAGCTGTTCAAATGGATGAGGAGTTTAGGCCTTGGTGGAACGGCTTGAATGATATTAGAACTAAGATACAAAATGGCAAACGGAATGTCCAGCAAGGGCAATTTGATATTGCAATGCAAAACTATCAATCAATAGCTGATAAATATCCTTACTTTCCAGAAACCCAATTTTATATGGGACTTACAAAATTTAGGGAAAAAGATATTGAAGGTGCGGCATATTATTTTAGTGAGGCACTGAAAATTTATCCTGATCATATGAAAGCAAGGAAAGGCCTTAATAATGTTACTAAACAGTTTTTAAACAATGGAAACAAGGCTTATAAAAGAGGTAATTTAGATAAAGCGACTGATTATTATCAAAAAGCCATTAAGTATGATGTGGATTTTTATTTGGCTTTTTATCAATTAGGTGTTCTTGAGCAAAAAATTGGAAATTCTAAAGAAGCAATTTTATACTTTAATAAGGCTATTATGATAAAGCCTGACTTTTATAAGGCCTGGTTTACATTAGGTACTTCTTATGAAGTCAATAATAACTTGGACTCTGCTATCGTAAAATATGAAAAAGCAATCGAGATAAACCCTGTTTATACAAAAGCTTACAGCAATCTTGGCAACATAAGATTGATTAGAAAAGAGTACGAAGAAGCAAAGCGTATACTATTAACCGCTATTCAAATAGATTCTACATATTCTGATGCGTACCTGCGACTAGGGGTGATTTATACAGAGCAAGAATTATTTACCGAGGCGTCTGAGCAGTTTAAAAAGTCTACTGAATATGATGATAAAAACTATGATACTTGGTTTAGATATGCTTCGTCGCTTAATGCTGTAGATAGGTTTAAAGAAGCATCTATATCTGCTCAAAATTGTATAGATCTAAAGTCGAATTTTGGAGGTGGTTGGTATGAAAAAGGAGTGGCTGAATTGAAGAGTGGTAAAAAAACTAGAGCATTGAAATATTTTGAAGAAGCAAATAAAGATAGAGATTGGAGGAAACTTGCTCAGAGGAAAATTGATGAAAT